>TARA_B110000285_G_scaffold57272_1_pt1 | contig 130870 bp, 122 predicted proteins | sample TARA_B110000285 | Tara Oceans TARA_B110000285 (sample SAMEA4397756) | marine metagenome | biome: Polar Biome; feature: [SRF] surface water layer (ENVO:00010504); material: water (ENVO:00002006), including particulate matter (ENVO:01000060) such as... | depth 5 m
GAAATTAAAAATACTATAAATACTGAAGAAATAAATAAGTTTTCTCGAATCGCAGATGAATGGTGGAAAGCCGATGGAAAGTTTAAATCTCTTCATAAATTTAATCCAATACGCCTAAAATTTATAATAGATCAAACAATTACTAATTTTAATTGTGATCAAAATAATAAACAGCCACTTAAAGGCATTAAGATTCTTGATATTGGTTGTGGTGGTGGCTTACTTTCAGAACCTCTAGCTCGTCTAGGCGCTTCTGTCACTGCAATAGATGCTTCGGAAAATAATATAAAAGCTGCAACTGTTCACGCTAATAAAGCCAATATTAAAATTAATTATATAAATGGTGATATTGATAGTCTTGAATCTTCAGAAAAATTTGATGTTGTTTTAAATATGGAGGTAATTGAGCACGTAGATAATACAGAGTATTTTATGCAGAGCTGTTGTCGTCGCGTAAAAAATGATGGCTTAATATTTATAGCTACAATAAATAGGACAATGTTTTCTTTGGTGTTTGCAAAATACATGGCTGAGTATGTATTGGGATTTTTACCAAAGGGTACACATGACTGGAGTAAATTCTTATCACCAGAAGAAATTTATTCATTTCTAATTAGAAATAAGCTTACAGTTAAAGAAACGTTGGGTGTTAATTTTAACCCAATCCAAAATAAATGGTTTATATCAAGATTTACTCCAGCTAATTACATGGTACTGGGTAAAAAAATCAGCTAATATATTTTTTAATATTTATTATTTAGATATAATGAAGGAATAGATTCTCGGTATTTTTTAACTTCTTTTAGATTTAGTTCAGCTAATATTAAGCCAACTCCACTTTTTTTTTGTTTTATTATTTTCCCCCATGGCGATACAATAATACTATTCCCAAAAGTTTCTCTTCCCTTATAATGTAAGCCATATTGTGCTGGTGCAACAATAAAGCATCCTGTCTCAATAGCTCGAGCTCTAATTAAAGTTATCCAATGTGCCTTACCTGTTGTTTTTGTAAATGCCGCAGGAACAAAAATTATCTTAGAGCCAGCTAAGGCAAGTTTTCTGAAAATATTTGGAAATCTTAGATCGTAGCATATTGTCATGCCCACATCAGCCCAAGGTGTCTTAGCTACGGACAATTTATTACCTTTTTTATATAATGCAGACTCATTATATGACTCGTTCTTTGATAGCATGACATCAAACATATGAATTTTATCATACTTTGAAACTATATTGCCACTATCATTTATTAAGTACGATCTATTTATTAGTTTATTTTTACTATGTTTAATAATTAATGAGCCAATCAAAATCCATACTGAATTAGCACTGGCTATTTCTTTTATCCTGATAAGAAAACTAGAGGTCTTTTCAGTAGGGCAAATTTTTAATAATTCATCTTTATTTGGATGCATAACATTAGAATTTTCTGGAGTAGCAATTAGGTTTGCTCCCTTCTGAACAGCTAAAGAAATTAATTTTTCAATTTTTTTTAAATTTTTATCAGTATTAGATTGACTATTAAGCTGAAGACATGCAACTTTAATCTTATTAAGATTCTTGTTCATTTATTAATAATTTATTTAAGTCTCCATTTGCTGCTATAGTTGCAAGATCATCATAGCCCCCAACATGGTTATTATTAATAAATATTTGTGGGACAGTTCTTATGCCATTAGATTTTTCTAACATTTCAGCATATGCAGATGTGTCTAATTGAATATTTAGCTCCTCATAGCTTAGATTTTTTTCTTTAAGTAGTTTTTTTGCACTAACACAATATCCACAATTATTTGATGTATAGACTATGATTTTATTTTTCATATAATTACTTATAATAGTAATTATAAATTTAACAATAAATATTAGCTTATATGATTAATAAAAAAAGGTATGCTCAGGCAAGAGACCGTGCATATAATATAAATGATCAAGATCAAACTATTGATAAATTTATTACTGAAAGATTTGTAGAACTAGTTCTTGAGCAAAAGAGACCATTTCAAAAAGCTCTTATCATTGGGGATAAAAATTATTTTACAGAAAAATGTTTGAATAATATTGGAATTAAAAACATAAGCCATATTGATATTTCAAACAAATATTATGATATAAATAAAAATCAGAAAGTTACATACTTGCCTGAAAATGAAGAAATAGGTGATGTAGGAAATTTTGATTTAATATTAGGTCTATCATTAGTTAATTTTATAGAAGATATTCCAAAATTTTTAAAACAAATTAAAAATAATTTAGATCCAGGAGGATTGTTATTATTAAATTTCTTTTCTGAAAATAATTTAATTGAGCTAAAAGAAATGTTTTATGAAACTGAATTAGATTTATACGATGGTATTTCACAAAGATTTATGCCTGTAATCGATATTAGAGAAATTGGAAATCTTATTAATTCCATAGGCTATTCAGATACTGTAGTATCTCGTGAAAATATTAATTATTCTTATGCATGCTTTAATAATATGTTAGAACACTTAAGACTTATGGCGTGCACAAATTTTCTTAACACAAAAGATAATAAAATTATTAATAAAAAATATATTAATAACTTAATTAAATATTTTGAAAATAGAAAAATAAATGGAGTATTTAATCTTACTTATAGCATTCTTATTACAAACTCATGGAAAAAGTAATCTAAAAAGAATTATTTTTTAGTATCTTCTGAATGACTTTGTTGCTTGCTGGTAACATATCTATATTGATAAGTTCATCTTTTTTTACCCATTTGAATTTTTGTGAATCCATTCCTTTGATTTTACCATCCCATATATCTGTAAAGTAAACTTGCATGGATAAAAAATATTCAGGATATTCAAAAAAAATATTCATCAAATAGTTAATTTTTTTTTTATCTATAGAGACATCTAATTCTTCTTTAATTTCCCTTATTGCTGCAATATCAAATTTTTCACCATTTTTTACTTTACCACCTGGGAACTCCCAAAAACCTGACATATTTTTCCCTTTTGGTCTCTGACAGATAAGAACTTCTTTACTTTTGTTTATTAAAATTACACAAGAACAAAAAAGAACATTCATGACTTATAGGAAGCATTTATATTGATATATTCATTTGAATAATCGCAAGTCATTATCTGAGCATTGCCTAGTCCAATTTTTAAATCAACTAAAATATTAATTCTATTTTTTTTCATATATTTTTTAAGAACAGATTCTTTGTAGTTTAAGTTTTTACTACCATTACTTGCAACTAAATTATCACCAAGACTTATACTAAATTTATTGGGATCAATAATTTGCTTTGATTTACCTATAGCCATTACAATTCTTCCCCAGTTTGGGTCTTCACCATAAATTGCTGTTTTAACTAAAGGCGACTCTGCAATTGACCTTGCAACTTTCTTTGCTGCTTTATTTGTTTTAGCTCCATTAACGTTAATTTGAATTAACTTTGTTGCACCTTCACCATCTTTAACAATTTGCTCTGCCAAATCCATCATAACACTTTTAAGCTTTAATTTAAAATCTCTTAATAGTTTATCATTTCTACTACTTACAAATTTATGCTTAGCCTTGTTTGTGCTAATGAGCATAACAGTATCATTCGTAGATTCGTCACCATCTACTGTAATACTATTAAATGTTTCTTCATTTATTTCTTTTAATAGTGACTGTAAAGCTGCTCTTGAAATATTGGCATCAGTAAAAATAAACCCTAACATAGTCGCCATGTTGGGTGCTATCATGCCAGAGCCTTTTGCAACACCATTGATTTGAACTTTTCTATTTCCAATAAGTGCTGTAGTCATTTTCATTTTAGGGTATGTATCTGTAGTCATGATGGCCTTAGCTGCAGCAAGCCAGTTAGATTTCTTATTTTCATTATTCACAGCTAATGCGTTAATTATTTTCTTATACGGATAGGGCTCACCAATCACTCCCGTTGAAGCTATAAAGATTTGGTTCATATTTATTGTAAATTTATTACTAATATTTTTAATAACTTCTTTTAGGGCTATCAAGCCAGCCTTTCCAGTATAGGCATTTGCATTTCCAGAGTTAATGAGTAACGCTTTAATTTTGCCTTTCTTAAGAAGTTTCTCATTCCAGTCTAGTGTTACTGATCTAGTTCGTGATTTCGTGAATACTTCTGCAATATTAAGTTCGCTATCAAATAAAAATAGAGCGAGATCATTCCGATTCAAATTATAAAGCCCTGCACAGTACGTATAAATGTTTATTCCTTGAATTAACTTCATAGACTTAATAATCTTAGGTGCTAAAGGAGATATTTTGTTAATCATTTGTAGTTTAGGCTCTTTTGTTGTTTTTTTTATTACTGTAAGTATTTATAATCGTTGTATAATTGACAATGTTGTTACAGAGTATAAAAGTAATCATCATTCTAAATTAACTTGAACTTATAATATATTAAATGGCAAATTTATCCTCTTTTTTAGGCTCAATTTTTGGCTCTTACAATAAAAATAAATTAAAAGAGTTTCAGCTTATTGTTACTAAAATTAATGAGATTGAACCTCAATACGAAGGTAAAACCCAAGCTGAATTAATTCAATTTACTGAAAATCTTAAAAGTGATTTTAAAAATGGCTCTTCTCTTAACGAATTACTTATTCCAGCTTTTGCAATAGTACGAGAGGCTGCGAAACAAACTCTAAACCAAAGACATTTTGATGTTCAGCTTGTTGGTGGTTTAGTTCTGCATAATGGTGCTATAGCTGAAATGAAAACTGGTGAAGGCAAAACTTTAGTATCAACGTTACCTGCATTTCTAAATGCTTTGTCTGGTGAGGGAGTGCATATTGTAACTGTAAATGATTACTTAGCTAAAAGAGATTCAGAGTGGATGGGAAGAATATTTAATTACCTAGGGTTATCTGTTGGTTGCATAACGAGTGAAATTAAAACAAATGATGAGCGTAAAGCTATGTATAGGTGTGATATAACTTACGGCACAAATAATGAATTTGGATTTGACTATCTTCGCGATAATCTGAAGTTACAAAAAGACCACATGGTACAGCGAGAGCATAGCTACTGTATCGTTGATGAGGTTGATAGTATTTTAATAGATGAATCTAGAACTCCTCTAGTAATATCTGGAGCAATGGAAGATAAGACTATTCTTTATAATACTATTGATGCTTTAATTCCGAATTTAAAACCTGAAGACTATGAGATTGATGAAAAATCTAGATCTGTCAATCTAACTGAAATAGGAACTGATAGTGCTGAATCAATCTTATTGAAGAAGAAACTTATGCAATCTGAATCTCTTTACGATATAGAAAATGTTGCAATAGTTCATCATATTAATCAGGCTCTAAAGGCACATAAACTTTTTGAGAAGGATAGAGATTATATTGTCAATAATGGACAGGTTATAATTATTGATGAGTTCACTGGAAGGATGATGGAAGGTAGACGTTATGGCGATGGCTTACATCAGGCCATAGAGGCAAAGGAAAGAGTTTCAGTTCAAAGTGAGAGTCAAACTGTAGCCTCTATTACTTATCAGAATTACTTTAGGCTTTATAAAAAAATATCAGGAATGACAGGTACAGCACAAACTGAGGCTGAAGAATTTGCAGATATTTATAAATTATCTGTTTTTGACATACCAACTAATCAAAAGATTTCTAGAAAGGATCAACAAGATGTTATTTATCGAACAGAGAAAGAAAAGTATGATGCTATCGTTGATCAAGTTGTGGAGTGCCATGGCAAAAAACAACCCGTACTCATAGGAACTACAAGTATTGAAAAATCAGAAAGAATAGCAAAATTTTTATTAAAGAAGAAAATTAAACATAATATTCTTAATGCTAAACACCATGAGCAAGAGGCAGAAATAATTTCTAATGCTGGGTACCCTGGAGCTGTAACAATTGCAACAAATATGGCTGGAAGAGGTACAGATATACAGTTAGGTGGTAATTTAGAGTTTGCACTTGAAAAGAATAATAAGGATATCAATCCTGATAATTTAACTGAAGAAATAAAGAAAAATAAAGAAGAAGTTAAGCAGGCAGGTGGGTTATATGTAATTGGAAGTGAAAGACATGAGAGTCGACGTATAGATAATCAATTAAGAGGTCGTTCAGGTAGGCAAGGTGACCCTGGGGAAACAAAATTTTTTCTAAGTTTGGAAGATGATTTAATGCGAATCTTTGGATCTGATAAAATGGATAGCTTACTTAAAACACTAGGCTTGTCCGAAGGTGAATCAATTCAGCACGCCTGGATTAGCAAAGCATTAGAACGGGCACAAAAAAAAGTTGAAGGTAGAAACTTTGATATTAGAAAAACACTATTAAAGTTTGATGATGTATTGAATGATCAGAGACAAAATATTTTCGAGCAAAGACTGGATCTTATGGAGTCAGATGAGATAACTGAGATAATCAATGAAATGCAGTATGATACTATTGATGAATTTTTGGATATTCATATTCCAAAAGAGTCCTATGTTGAGCAATGGGATATAGATAACATAGAAAGTGATATTAAAATTTACTTAGCTCTAGAATCTAATATTAAGAAACTTGCAAAACAAGATGGTTTTGATAAAAATTTTCTTCAAGAACATTTATATAAAATAGTTAGAGAAAAATCTGCAAAACGCGCGCTAGGTCACTCTAAAGATTCAGTTGAGAATCTGGAAAGAATGTTATTACTAAGAACACTTGATGATAAGTGGAAAGATCACATAAATAATTTAGAACAACTGAGACAAACTATTGGTCTTCGTGGATATGGTCAAAGAGATCCATTAAGTGAATATAAAAATGAAGCTTTTGCTTTGTTTGAAAGTCTATTAATTAACCTTAAAAATGATGTTACAAAAACTTTTTCAAGAGTTGTTATTAAAGAAAATAGTGAAGTAAAAGAAAAAAAAGAAAATTTTTCTGAAGGAGTCGAGGGTAGCAAAAAAAATGTAAGAGATGAAAAAGTGCCTAGAAATTCTCTTTGTCCATGTGGCTCAAATAAAAAATATAAGCATTGTCATGGTAAGATATAGTCAATTAAACCAATAAAAACCTAAAGCTGCTATTCCTATAATAGCAATTAGCCCTATAAATACAGGATGTTTTATAAAATTCTTAGGTTCTCTAATTTTACCAAATTTACTGTCTAAAGCTTCGTTTGCTGCCGATGTCTTTTCAGAGAATAATCCATTTCTGCCTATTTGTAGATATCTTTCTTGTCTTGAGTGTTTTAATTCATTGCCATGTTGGTTTGATAAGGCCTTTAGATATTCTTCTATGGCATTTCCTGTATCTTCTATGACTTTACTTCTATTTCTATGTCCACCACCAAGTGGCTCAGGAATAATTTTATCAATAACATCAACCTTCAGCATATCAGCTGCTGTTAACTTAAGGGCTTCTGCTGCTTCAGGCGCCTTAGAGGAATCTTTCCATAAAATAGATGAACACCCCTCAGGTGAAATAACAGAATAAATAGAGTTTTCTAACATTAATACATTATTTCCTGTACCAATTGCTACTGCTCCACCTGAACCACCTTCACCAATTATTACAACTATAATTGGGACTCCAAGAGAAAGGCAGCACTCTGTAGCTTTTGCTATTGCATCTCCTTGCCCTCTTTGTTCAGCACCTAAGCCTGGATAAGCTCCAGGTGTATCGACAAACGATATAACTGGCATATCAAATTGCTCTGCTAACTTCATTAATCGAATTGCTTTTCTGTATCCTTCTGGTTTTGGCATTCCAAAATTATGTTTAATTCTCGAATTTGTATCATGCCCTTTTTCATGGCCAAGAACTAAAACAGATTGGCCTCTAAATCTACCAAATCCTCCTGTAATTGCTTTGTCTTCAGCAAAACTCCTATCTCCAGCTAGTTCAAAAAAATCAGTAATTAAATTATCAATATAGTCTTGTGTTTTAGGTCTTTCCGGATGTCTTGAAATTTGTGTTTTTTGCCAAGGGGTAATAGTAGAAAATATTTTTTTGTAAATATTCTTTATCAGCTGCTCAGCTTCAGCAATTTGTGTTATAGTCTCTTCTGATGGGTATTCTAAGTTTTGCTCTTTTAGCTCTATGATCTTAAGATCTAGTTCTTCTATTGGTTTTTCAAAATCTAAATATGTTTGCATGTAATATATTGTTTATATATCACTCAATTCATAGAATCTATTAATTCCTGTTGAGTAATTAATTGTTGGGCCTGACGTACAGATGCAGCATCAATTAATTTGCCATCTAGAGTTGCTGCACCTTGATGGGAATCCTCAGCTTCTTGCATTGCAGTTATTATTTTCTTAGCTCTTTCAATGGTAGTGGTTTTTGGAGTAAATAAATTATTTGCTAATTCTACCTGATTTGGATGAATTGCCCATTTGCCTTCACACCCTAATATAGCAGTTCTTTTACCTTGGGCATTATAGCCATCTGGATCTGAAAAATCTCCAAATGGTCCGTCTATAATTCTAAGACCATGTGCTCTTCCAATAGTAGCCATTTTTGAAATCGGTGAGTGCCATAAGTCGTTCCAATGAACTAATCTTCCCTCAGGAGTTTCATGTGTTAAAATAGCATAATCTTCATTAGGACCACCAACATTTGTAGTTCTCATTCTTACTGACGCTGCGTAGTCGGCATAACCAAAATGTAACGACTCTATTCTTTTACTCCCAGTACAAATACTGTCTAAATTAACAATACCCATTGCTGTTTCAACAATCAGTTCAAAACCAATTTTTTTCTTTTTAGCAAACTTATTTTCAATTTGGGTTACCAGCATATCAATTGCATAAACATCTGCTGGCACTCCGACTTTTGGGATCATTATTAAATCTAATCTATCGCCTGTATTTTCCATTACATCAATTACATCTCTATAACAAAAGTTAGTATCAAGACCATTGATTCTAATGGATATTGTTTTTTTACCAAAGTCCATTTCGTTTAAAGCTTCAATTATATTCTTTTTAGCTTGATCTTTATCTGGTGGAGCAACTGCATCTTCAAGGTCAATGCAAATTACATCAGCTTTGCTATCTACAGCTTTTTTAAAAAACTCTGGCTTAGAACCAGGAACAAAAAGCTCTGATCTATTAACTCGTGTTATTATTTCTGGGACATCTGTAAAACTCATTTTTTTTAAATAACATTTTAACTATTTAATTACAAGAATTAATATCTTTTAATCCCATGAAGCTTTTGAAAGTGGGTGATTTTCTTTTACTATTTGTTTAAGTCTTTCGTCTAGTACATGGGTATAAATTTGAGTTGTTGAAATATCTTCATGTCCTAACATTTGTTGCAGAGAACGTAAATCAGCGCCATTGGCTAACAAGTGACTAGCAAAAGCATGTCTAAGTTTGTGAGGACTTATTCTATTTATTTTAATATTAGCCTTGCTCACAAGAAGATTAAGTAATTGTGCAAATCTTTGTCTAGTTATGTGGCCTGCTTTTGATTGCTTAGATGGAAAAATCCATTTTACTTCATTATCATTCTTAAAAAATAGTTTTCTGATTTTCAGATAATTACCAATAGTATTTTGAGTATCCTTGCTAATAGGAATTAATCTTTCTTTGTTTCCTTTTCCAGAGATTATAATAAAATTTTTATCTTGATATAAAGATGATAGTGTCATCGTCACAAGTTCACTTACTCGAATTCCAGATGCATACATTATTTCAATCATACAATTTAATCTTATACCTAGAGTAGATGTATCTTTTTTAGAGTATTGAATGATTTTTTCTATATCCTTAACACTAATTATTATTGGTAGCTTGCTATCTTGCTTTGGTTGCTTAATATTTTTAATCGGATTAATTTTTATCAATTTTTCCTCAATTAAAAAATCAAAAAATTGTGTATAGGATGATATTTTTCTAGCTAAAGAAGATTTTTCGAAGCCTTTACTTCTGAAGCCAGATAAAAATATTTCAAGTTTGTTTTCATCTAAATTAATAATATTTTCATTTTTCTTTATGCAATATTTTTCTAGCTGCTGTAAGTCACTTTTATAAGATATGGATGTATTTTTTGAAAGCCCTCTCTCAATAATTATCATTTCTATAAAATTATCAATATAAGTATTTTTTTGCATCACTAAAGGTCTTTATAACCTTCTTTATACGAAGGGTATTTCAATAAAATTTGAAAATCTTTCTTAACTAATGAGTTATCTACTCTCTTATTTTCAGAGAAAAAGCTTTCATTTTTATACAAGGGATCAAGCTTATCAAAATTAATTTTTTGTAAAATAGGCAGATTTTTAATTTTACAAATATAGTCTATAACTTGACTTAGGCTTGAAGGATAATCATCAGAAAAATTATAAATTATATTAGGTGTCTGTTTTTTCATTGATAGAGATAAAATAGATATAATATCTTCTATATGTATTCTGGAAAAAAACTGTCCTGGCTTATCAATATTTTTTATAGAACCCAAATTAATTCTTTTCAGAATATTTCGATCCTGCCCATATATACCTGCTAATCGAAATATTTTAAGTGGTAAATTATATCTTGAAGACAACTCAAGCCATTGTTTTTCTGCCTTTAGGCGATTTATTCCTTTTTTTGTTGTGGGGTTAGTTTGCGATAACTCATTAACAAAGTTACCTTCGTGATCCCCATAAACATTAGTTGCAGATAAATAACCAATCCATTCTAATTTTTTATTTTGCGTTAAAAAATTTACATGATTATTAACAAAAGGATCTCCATCTATAGATGGGGGAGCTGAAATAAGAAGATGAGAAATACTTTCATCAATTAAAAATTGACTGACTTCATTATCTCTAATTAACTCAATGTTATTATTATCATTATTTAATTTTTTTATATTTCTAGTAGACCCCACAATAGAATATTCGCTTTGATCCAAGTAATTGGTTAGATGAGAGGCCGTATAGCCATATCCATATATTAATAATTTTTTCATTTATTATGCCTCTTAATATAACTATATCTTTAAATAACTAATTTAAAAAGAAACATACAATGATCAATAAAATTAAACGGGTTAGTACATTTTTAGTTTTAAGTGGAATTTTATTGACTAACCTTAATTTTTATCCTGCCAATATATTTTTTCACAGATTAGGTGCGTTAGGTTGGATAATAGTTGGCTATATAAAATCTGATAAGGCAATAATGACAAATTTTGGGCTTCAGATTCCAATTTTCTTACTGGGTTTTATTAAATTAGTTATTTAAATTATTCCACTCATTTTTTACATGAAGATCAGTTTCATTATAAAAATATTTTTTTCTTTGAGATTCAAAATCATTTGTATCAGCAATTTGCCTCAGTGCCCAAATTGCCATGGCTCTTACAAGTTCTGAGCTATCTGTTAAAAGTGGTAAAATATTATTAATAAAAATTTTATTATTAGAATTGCCTACTGCTATTAATACATTTCTAACAAATCTATTTCTACCTATCCGCTTTATACTAGAGCCTGAGAATTTTTGCCTAAACTCTTCGTCAGTTAGGCACAGTAAAGAACTTAAAGTTGGTTCAATTAATTCATCATTAGGCAAAAAATCTATATTTGTAGTTTTTTTTGCATATTTATTCCAAGGACAGATTGCTAGGCAATCATCACAACCATAAATTCGATTTCCAATTTTTTTAAGATAGATATTTGGAATATGAGATTTGTGTTCAATCGTTAAATAAGAAATACATTTTTTTGCATCAATCTTATAAGGTTCAATAATTGCATCAGTTGGGCAAATATCAATACATTGACTACATGAACCGCAATGATCTTTACTTGCACTGTTTGCATTAAGCTTAATATCTAAAAAGATTGATGATAAAAATAGCCAAGATCCATATTCTTTAGAAACTATATTAGTGTGTTTTCCTTGCCAGCCAACACCAGCTTGCATTGCCAAAGGTTTCTCCATTACGGGTGCTGTATCGACAAAATATTTTATTTCACAATTCTGAGTATCCAATATCCATCTTGAAAGTTTTTTTAGTTTTTTTTTAATAGAAAGGTGATAATCTCTACTTCGTGCATAAACTGAAATAATTCCTTTTTCTTTTTTTTTTAACAGATCTAACGAATTACTATTGTAATGGTAATTACTTCCTAAAATTAATATTGATTTAGTTTTATCCCAAAGTTTCTTAGGATCGGCTCTTTGCTCTGTTCTCTTTTCAAGCCAATCCATTTCTCCGTGGTAATTATTTTCTAGAAATTTATTTAGTTGAGTTTTTAAATCTACTGTGTGAGAAACATTTAATATTGATGCGACATCAAAGCCAAACTCTTTAGCTGCAGATAGGATGGACTCCTCTTGAGATCCTTTATCTATGTTGCTTTTTTCTGTTTTACCTGGCTTACTAATGGGTGAGCTAAAGTTTGAACTGTTTCTTTTGGACATATTTGAATAAATCTTAATACTTCGCTTTCCCAATTATCAATAATTTTCTTAGCGTGAAAGCTTTCTGTTTCCTTGTAATGGCAGATAATAAAATCTTTTAACACATTTTCCCAGTAATCACTTTGTATTGGCTGAAAAATTAGTGTTTCTTCATTTACTCGATATTTAAAATTTTTATCTATATCTTGAATAAATGCCATGCCACCTGTCATTCCTGCACCAAAATTATCTCCTGTTTCACCTAAAATAACAATATTTCCACCAGTCATATACTCGCATCCATTTGAGCCACAGCCCTCTATTACTGCAGTTGCTCCAGAATTCCTTACGGCAAAACGTTCGCCTGCTTGTCCTGCGGCATACAGGCTTCCGCTTGTAGCTCCATACAAACAAGTATTTCCAATTATTGTATTTTCATTGCTAATTACTTTGGTGTGTCTATCAAACCTTAAAACAATTTTTCCACCAGATAAGCTTTTCCCAACGTAATCATTGGCGTCTCCTTCTACTCTAATTGTAAGTCCTTTTACAGCAAATGCACCTAATGATTGTCCAGCTGATCCAGATAAATTAATATTAATTTGGTCATCATTTATATCTGCATTCTTAATTTTATTATAAATTACTGATGATAATTTTGCGCCAATAGTTCTATCTGTATTTTTTACTGAATAATTCAATTCAATTTTTTGACCAGTTTCAAAAAACTTTGATACATCTTTAATAATTTTTTCATCTAATGTTGAGCCAGCTTCATTTATTCCTGTGTGATTAAAATATTCAACATTAGTTTCTTTTTCTGCTTGGATTAGCAATGAATTTAAATCTAAATCATCTAAATGTGCGGAGCCTCTTGATATTTGATACAACAAATCAGTTCTACCTATTATTTCTTTTAAGCTATTAAAACCTAATTGTGCTAATATTTCTCTTGCCTCTTCTGCTATAAAGCTAAACAGGTTAACAACTTTTTCAGGTGTTCCTGAAAACCTATTCCTTAAGTCTTCATCTTGTGTGCAAACTCCTACAGGGCAGGTATTGGAGTGGCACTGTCTAACCATGATACATCCCATTGCAACTAATGAAGTAGTTCCTAAATTAAACTCTTCAGCACCCATAAGTGCTGCCATTATTACATCGCGACCTGTTTTAATTCCACCATCTGTTCTTAATACTACTTTCTGTCTCAAGCCATTTAAAGTTAAAACTTGATTTACCTCAGTTAGGCCCATTTCCCATGGAATTCCAGCATACTTAATGCTTGTTTGTGGGCTAGCACCAGTGCCACCATTATGTCCAGAGATTAAAATTATATCAGCTTTTGCTTTGGCGACTCCTGCTGCAATTGTACCAATTCCAGAAGATGCAACTAACTTAACACAAACTCGGGCTCTTGGATTTACCTGCTTTAAGTCAAAAATTAATTGCGCAAGATCTTCAATTGAATATATGTCATGATGTGGTGGTGGCGATATTAATGTAACACCCATAGTTGAATATCTTAATTTTGCAATTTCAGCCGTAACTTTAAACCCGGGTAATTGACCACCCTCTCCTGGCTTTGCTCCTTGGGCGATTTTTATTTCAATTTCCTCACAGTTATTTAAATATTCTGTAGTTACTCCAAACCTTGCTGAGGCTACCTGTTTAACTCTAGAATTGGCATTATCACCATTTTTTCTTATTACTGCTCTTTCAATCGATTCTCCTCCTTCTCCACTGCATGAAGAGCCACCTATTCTATTCATCGCAATTGCTAATGTTTCATGAGCTTCTTTCGATAGAGCTCCGTGAGACATACTCCCACTTCCAAACCTTTTTCTAATTGCTGTTATTGATTCAACTTCAGCAACATTAATGGAAGGTTTTTTTGAATTAAATTCTAAAAGATCTCTAATGTTGATTGGAGCAAAATTTTTATGAGCTTCAGAATATGTTTTAAACATATCGTATGAATCCTTACTAACTGCTGATTGCAATAAGTGAATAAGTTTTCCATCATAAGCATGTGCCTCTCCACCACTTCTGTATCGATAAATACCACCTATTGGTAATGTTGCTGCATCAGTTGAAAATGCATAGTTATGTAACTCTTTAATTTTGTATTCAATACCACTTAACCCAATACCAGAGATTCTACTTTGAACGCCTAAGAAATACTCATTAACCATAGAGCGACTTAGGCCAACTGCTTCAAAATTAAATCCACCTCTATAAGCACTGACAACTGATATTCCAAGTTTTGCCATGATCTTAAGAAGCCCCTGATCAATAGCTTTTTTATATCTTTCTACACACTGCTCATATGTAAGGTCTTTGAACAAGCCTTTTTCGTGTCTTTCTCTAATACACTCTTGGGCTAAATAAGGATTTACTGTAGTTGCCCCAACACCAATTAAGACTGCAAAATAATGAGTGTCCAAACATTCGGCCGATTGAACATGCAAAGATATGAATGATCTTATGCCTTTTCTTGTTAAGTGACTGTGTACAGCAGCTGTAGCTAATATCATTGGAACTGAAACATAATCTTTGTTTGCATTGATATCAGTTAAAACTACGTGACTTTTACCACTAAGAACAGCTGCCTCAGCTTCAGCTTGAATTCTTTTAACTGTCTGCTTAAGCCCAGAATCATTAATACTAAAACAGCAATTAATTTTGACTGACTGCCTTTTTCCAAACTTAAGCATCTTGCTAAAAATACTATTCATTACAATAGGGCTATCCATTACAAAAACATTATCCTGATAGGAGTTAGAATCTAAAACATCTCTCAAGTTTCCAAACCTTGTTTTTAAACTCATGCGTGACTGCTCTCTCATGCTGTCTATTGGAGGATTTGTTACTTGACTGAATTTTTGTCTAAAAAAATGTGACAGAGGTCTAAATTTATCAGACAAAATTGCAATTGGAGTATCGTCTCCCATGCTGCCAGTAGCTTCTTTGGCTTCTTCAGCCATAGGATGAAGAATGAGTTCTAATTCTTCCATAGTATATCCTGCAGCAATTTTTCTTTGTCGCAAATCCTGAGAATCAAATAGTGAAATTTCTTTTTTTGAAGTTATTTGCTTATCAATTCTAATAATCTTACTAACATACTCACTATAAGGAAATTCATTGGCTAGCTTATTTTTTAAATCAAAATTTTCATAAAGCTTTCCCTCTTTTAAATTTACTCCAATAATATCACCAGGTCCTAATCGACCTTTATATAAGATCTCTTTTTCATCTACTGGAACCATTCCAGTTTCAGAGCCAACAAAAATTAGATTGCTACTTGTGATAGTATATCGCATTGGTCTTAAGCCATTTCTATCCATTCCACCTATAACCCACTCACCATCGTATGCAGCAATCGCAGCTGGTCCATCCCATGGCTCTATAACTGCATTAGCAAATTCATACATATCTCTCTGCTTTTGTGGTAGTAGTTCACTTCTCTTTGACCAGGCTTCTGGTATTAACAGTGTTTTAGTTAGTGGGGCTGATCTTCCTGCCCTTATAAACATTTCAAAGGCTGCATCTAGTGCAGAAGAATCTGAGCTGCCTCGAACAATAATAGGCTTAACTTGATCACTGTTATCTCCAAATAACTCTGTTGCAATTCGTGTTTCATGATTTCGCATCCAATTAATATTACCTGATATAGTATTTATTTCTCCATTATGAGCTAGTGTTCTAAAAGGTTGCGCCAAAGCCCAGCTAGGAAATGTATTTGTTGAATACCTTTGATGAAATATTGCAAAAGATGAGATAAATCTTTCATCAGCAAGGTCTGGATAAAAAGTTGCTATATGCTCGGCTAAAAATAGACCTTTATATATAACTGTCTTAAAACTTAATGAACAAATATAAAAATCAGATATTTGTAAATTTAAAATTCTTTTTTCTATTCTTCTTCTTAATAAAAAAAGTTCTTTGTCTAGGTCTTCCTCTTTATCTCTTTCTATATTGTTTACAAACATAACCTGTTCAATTTCAGGTCTGGTTAGATTTGCCTTGATGCCCATTACGCTTGTATCTAATGGAACTTGTCTCCAACCATAGATATAATAACCATGCTCAATTAATTCAGACTCAACTATCGTTCGACATTTTTCTAATGCGGAGTAATCATTACGTGGCAAAAAGATCATGCCTACTCCTAATTCACCATCCATTAATTCATGGCCAGTTTTTTTTATCTCTTCTTCAAAAAAAGCTTTTGGTATATCTATATGAATACCTGCACCATCGCCCGTTTTTCCATCGGCATCAACTGCACCTCTATGCCAAACTGCTTTTAGAGCCTCAATCCCACTTATTACCACTCTTCTATTTGGGGTCCCGTCGATAGATGCAATAAAACCAACACCGCAAGCATCGTGTTCCTGAGAGGAATGGTATAATCCAACATCAGTGAGAGTCTTTTTATTTTTATTGTAACGATCTAGCCAATTCATTATAAAGCCTGCTTTAAATATTGATTTTTTGCCTGAATAAAACTATCTATTGATTCAGCAGCATCTCTTCCATCTCTAATACCCCATACTACAAGAGAAGCCCCTCTTACTATATCTCCAGCTGCAAATACTCCTTCAATATCGGTCATCATAGATCTAAATTCTGTTTTTAAAGTACCCCACTTAGTTACTTTTAATTCATCAACATCAAACATTTTAGGAATATCTTCGGGATCAAATCCAAGTGCCGTAATTACCATATCGGCTTTAATTTTATAATCTGAATCTTTAACTGTTTCTGGTACTTGTCTTCCAGAAGTATCTGGATCACTCAATTGCATTCTAGAACACACAACTTCATCAATGGTTTTATTGCCAATAAAATCTTTTGGTGAAGATTTCCATAAAAATTCAACTCCTTCTTCTTCTGCATTCAAAACTTCTCTTGCAGAGCCGGGCATATTTTCTTTATCGCGCCTATACAAACATTTTACTGATTTAGCTTTTTGTCTGATGCAAGTTCGAACACAATCCATAGCAGTGTCACCTCCACCTATTACAACAACATCTTTACCCTCGGCATTTAATTCTCCACTATCAAAATCAGGCACATTATCTCCAAGGCCTTTTTTATTAGAGGCTATTAAAAAATCTAAAGCTGGCACCATATTCGAAAAACTTTTTTCTAAATTCAGTTTTTTTGCCTTATAAACCCCTGTTGCAATTAGTACTGCGTTATGTTTATTTTGTATTTCTTTAAATGAAATATCCTTACCTACTTCAATATTACAGTTAAACTTAATTCCACTGTCCTCTAAATAACTTATTCTTCTTTGAACTATATTTTTTTCCAATTTAAAGCTAGGTATTCCGTACATCAACAGTCCACCAGCTCGATCATAACGATCATAAATTTCTATGTTATAGCCTTGCTTGCGCAGCTGTTCTGCTGCTGCTAATCCCGCCGGCCCTGAGCCCACAATACCAATAGACTCTGATCTAATTTGATGAGCTGATAATTTAATTGGTTTAATCCAATTATTTTCAAATGCAGTATCGGTTATGTATTTTTCTACCGCACCGATCGTAACAGCTCCATGGCCAGATTGTTCTATTACACAGTTACCTTCACACAATCGATCTTGTGGACAAATTCTTCCACAAACTTCAGGCATATTATTAGTACTTGCCGAAAGCTCATAGGCTTCTTCTAATCGGTCTTCAGCAGCAAGCTTCAGCCAGTCCGGTATATGATTATGAAGTGGGCAATGGACTGTACAATAGGGAACTCCACATTGTGAACATCGACTTGATTGCTCTTTAGCTTTATTTTTTATAAAGCCTTCATAAATTTCCTTAAATTTTTTCTTTCTTGATTCAGAATCCTCTTTAGGAGGATAAGCCTGAGGGAGATCAACAAATTTTAACATCTTTACCATATTATGTCAGCATTAGTTACTTAATAAATGTTCATTAAAACAATTAATGAATTTTATATAGGCATAAGAGATAAAAACAAGTCATAAAGTATGACTTAAATTTAACAAAAATGTATAATATGCTAGGAAAACACTAAAAAAATACTAATGTGGAAAATATATATGCCATTATTATTGATTATTATTTTAGGTTTAGTTCAAGGAATTACAGAATTCTTGCCAATAAGCTCTTCCGCGCACCTAATTCTTGTTCCATATTTACTAGAAATAGATAATCAGGGCTTGGTAATAGATATTTGCCTACACATAGGAACTTTACTTGCTGTTGTTATCTATTTTAGAAAAGAACTAATTGATTATATTCAAGCAATACCAAGTTTGTTTAGACTTAACACAACTGCTGCGGCCCAAGATCTAAAAAAACTTATTCTAGCAACACTGCCAATAATTTTTGTTGGTGGCTTAGTGTTTTTATTCGGCATTAGCAACGTTCTCAGGAATTTATCTATAATTGGAATAGCCACAATTTTTTTTGGATTACTGTTGTACTTTGCAGACATTAAAAAAGGCGATTGCAACAGCATTTCAAATTCAAGTTTTAGAAACATATTTATAATTGGATGCTCACAAATTTTAGCTATTATTCCTGGAACAAGTCGAGCTGGCATTGTTTATACTTCTAGTAGATTTTTTAATATCTCACGTATTGAAGCAGCAAAATTTTCAATGCTACTTTCGATACCAACTATAATAATTTCATCTTTTGTTCCATTAATTCAGCTCATAAAAGAACCAAACATTGAAATTACATTTTATGCCTTACTATCAATTATAATCGCATTTGTTACAGCAATTATATCAATAAATTTTTTACTAAAATGGGTAGCAAATCATACGATGTTACCATTTGTTATTTATAGATTGATTCTAGGTACGATTATTCTAATAGTTGCACTTTAAGTAAAACTCTATAAATAAGTTGGCACAACTGAGTAAATTGATTTAGGGTTTATCCCAAGAGATTCTATTCCTTGAAAATTTCCACTGACAATATTATCTACTTCAAGAGCCTTAACTAAATCAGGAGTAATGATCGGATTAGGAAGCATTTGCATAAACATAGCCATTACCCTAGCTACTAAAATTGGAGTAACAATTAAAAGCCTTTTGAGTTTTAGTTCTTGTGAAATATATTGATAGACCTCCTTCATTGATATGATATCTGGCCCTCCAAATTCATAGATTTTACTTTTAGTTTCGCTATTATTAATTATTTTAATAATGCCATCTACCAAATCATTAACATATATAGGCTGAAATTTATTTTTACCTCCTCCGAAGAGTGGAATGATTGGACTAACTTTTAATAGTTTAGCCTGTACATTAAAAAATCCATCATCTGGGCCAAAAACAATAGATGGCCTGATGATTGTTGAAGTGCCAAAAGATTCTAATATTGCTGCTTCTCCCACACCTTTAGTTTTTTGATATTTAATTTCACTTTTAACATTGGCACCAATTGATGAAATATGGATTAATCGCTGAATATTATATTTTTTTGAAAGCTCTCCAATATTACTGGGCCCATTAACATGAGCATTCTGGTATTTATTTTTAGAGTTTTCAGCCAAAACTCCAACTAGATTAATAATGATCTCTGAATTTTTGAAAAATTTTTCGATAGTTTCTTTTTTAGTTATGTCTCCATAAGTTATATCTAGCTGTCCTATGCTGCCCATAGATCTCATAAATCCTTTTAAATACGGCTTTCTACAAACAGCTCTAACTATATAACCTTGTTTTAATAATTGAAAAATCAAGCTTTTGCCTATAAATCCGACCCCAAATACTGTTATTAGTTTATTATTCATTTTTTATAATTTTAGATAATATATACTCTTTTTGTAATATTCTACCAAATAGGCTAGTTTCACGTCAATGCAAACACATTTATATAAAAATGACCTTCCTGATAATATTAAATTTGGAGATGCTATAGCTATAGATACAGAGGCAATGGGTCTTGACCCTGCTAGGGATAGATTGTGCCTAATACAAATGTACGATGGTGAAGGTGATTGTCATTTAGTGCAATTTGACGGCTTTGATTATAACAGTCCAAATTTGCAAAGAATTTTAAATGATAACACTAAGATTAAAATATTTCATTATGCACGTTTTGATATGGCTGCAATAAAGCATGCTTTAGATGTAGGGATACAAAATATTTATTGTACTAAAATAGCAAGTAAAATTGCTAGAACTTACACTAACTCCCATGGCCTTAAAGATATATGCAAGGAGCTATTAGATGTTGAAATCTCTAAAAAGAAACAAAGTAGTGATTGGGGTAACGTTTCACTTTCTAAAGAACAGCTAGCTTATGCTGCAAATGACGTAGTTTATCTTCATGGGATAAAAGATAAATTAAATGAAATATTATATCGAGAAAAAAGATTTGAGCTTGCTGAGGCTTGTTTTAAATTTTTACCTCATCGAGTAGAGCTTGATCTTAAAGGCTGGGTTGATAAAGATATTTTTTCACACTCATCATAGTATGTATGCAAAATAAGTTGATTATAAAGACCGCTCAAGAAGTTATTAAAATTGAGTTAAATGGAATTAATAAGTTATCTCGCTTAATTAACTTAAATTTTGCAAATATAGTTTCAAAACTTGCTAAGGTTAAAGGAAAAGTAATAATTACTGGCATCGGAAAGTCGGGTCATATTGCAAGAAAAATTTCTAGCACAATGTCTTCAACTGGAACTCAATCTCATTTTTGTCACTCTACTGAAATGTCACATGGTGATTTAGGAATCATATCTAAAAATGATGTTGTAATTATAATATCAAATTCTGGAAGTAGTACTGAATTAAATGGAGTAATCAATTTTTGTAAAAAAAATAATATATTTACTATTGGAATGTCTTCCTTAAAAAATAGCAACCTAATGAATTCTGTTAATATGGGCTTAATTATTCCTTCTGCAGAAGAGGCTTGTGTTATTGGTATGGCCCCAACAACATCAACAACAATGGCATTGGTTTTGGGTGATGCAATCTGTATAAGCCTCATGAAAATGAAGAAATTTTCTACTAAAAATTATAGAAATATTCATCCAGGCGGCAGTCTAGGCGAAAATCTAATTCAAGTTAAAAAAATAATGCACACTGGTTCTAAGATCCCATTAATTGATGAAAATGCCTCAATGAAAGATGCTGTTATAGAAATAACTCGAAAAGCATTTGGTCATGTTGGAGTTTTAAATAAATCAAAAAAGCTCATTGGAATAATTACAGATGGTGATCTGAGAAGATCAATAAATAATAACTTGCTAGAAAAAAAAGTTAAGTATGTAATGAAAAAAAACCCTTTTTTTATTACAGAAGAAGAGCTTGCTGTTACTGCACTTAAGTTAATGAATAGCAAGAAAATATCATGTTTATTTATTGAAAAAAAAAATATGCCTATTGGCATAATACATATGCATGACTGCTTAAAAATTAGCGCCCTTTAAATCAAAAAAAATATTATGAAAAAAAATTTAATAATAATTATATCCATAATTATTATAATATTTCTTGGTTTTATATTCTTAGGTAGTGACTCCTCCTTAGAAGAAAAAGTAGAATCAAAAATTAAAGCATTTAAAGATTCAAATACTTTAGGTAAAATTGAAATATCTAACCCAACTTTTAAAAGCAAGGGACTGGAATCAGATCCTTATGAAATAAGTGCTAAAAAAGGAATTCAAATAGATGCAGATATAGAGTTGTATGAGGTAAAGGGGAAATTTATAAATCAAAATAATGAAGAGTTTTTCATTGAAGCGGACAAAGGATTTTACTCAGATAAAACTAAATTAATAAAACTTGAAGGAAACATACTACTCGCCGATAGTTTAGGTACTGTAACTCAGGCTAACAATGCGCTGATGGATTTAAATACTAAAATGATTAAATTATTTGACAAAGTGATCTCTACAAGAAATGAATCTAAGATAGAATCTAACTTTTCATTAATTGATGATGAAAATAAAACTATTACTTACTCAGGGAATGTTAACGTTGTGATAAAGAACAATTAAAATTAAATGAAATTTTTACTTTTATTAATTATTTTAACAATCAGTACGCATGTAGTTGCAGATAAGCTAAATGCAGAAAATATTTATATAAATTCTGAAGAATTAATTATAACATCAAACCCTTCTGTTTCAGAGTTTATTGGAATGGCCCATGCAAGAAATGGTGAAAATCAATTTTGGGGTGATAAAATTTTAGTTTATTTTAATGATAGTAATGAAATTGAACTTATTTCAATAATTGACAATGTAAAGATTAGAAACAATGAGGAAGAGATAACTGGTGATTTTGCTGAGTATACTCTTAAATTAGAAGAAATCAAAGTAACTGGGAATGTAATTCTTACAAAAGGTAGTAGCATTTTAACTGGTGACGAATTAATTGTGGATTTACTTAATTCTACTAGTATTATAAAAAGTAGTAACAATAATCAGGTTTCTGCAAAAATCATAAAATAATTATGGCGCCAAAATTAATAACATCAAATAATGGTTTAGTTATTAAAAATCTAAGAAAATCACTTTCACAAAAAACTATTGTGAGAAATGTATCTCTTAAAGTTCAAAGGGGTCAAACAATAGGGCTACTTGGACCTAATGGTGCAGGAAAAACCACAACATTCTATATGATTATGGGTTTAATTCAGCCTGATGGAGGTGAAATTAGTTTAGATGACAATAATATATCTGAGTTATCAATGCATGAAAGAGCAAGGTTAGGTATTGGATATTTACCACAACAACCATCAATTTTTAGAGGTCTTTCAGTAGAAGACAATATAATGGCAATCCTTGAAACTAAAAAAAATAGTATTGACCAGAAACAAAATAAATTAGAAGAACTATTAACAGAGTTTTCATTAACACATCTGAGAAGAGCAATGCCATATATGCTAAGTGGCGGAGAACGTAGAAGAACTGAGATTGCAAGATGTCTTGCTGCTGATCCTAAGTTAATCTTAATGGATGAGCCTACTGCTGGTGTTGATCCTATTGGTATTAGTGATATTAAAAATTTAATTAAGCAACTTATTAAAAGAAATATAGGTGTTCTAATTACAGATCATAATGTTCGTGAGGTTCTTGATATTTGTGACTATTCATACGTTCTACACTCAGGTGAGATTATAGCTGAGGGAGATAGCAATACAATTATTGGAAATGAGAACGCAAGGAAGCTCTACTTGGGAGATTCTTTTAGAGTATAAGTTTTTTTTATTACTAATAAAGTATCAAAAATTACTCATTATCATCAATTGAAACATTAACAGCTTCATCAATATTTATATCGTCGTCAGAATCAATAACACCCAAATCATCATCAGCATCATCAAGGCTGATGGTATCATCTTCAATTAAATTTTCTGAAGAATCATCATCTAAAGTATCAGTATCTGAAAGTGATTCTGTGGCATCATCACCCACTAAGTTTCCTGTTTCTACTTCTGCAAGGTCATCCTCATGAACTTTTTTAGCATCTGAGCCATATTGTAACATCTCATTTAAAGCTATAAAAACTCCACATCCAGTACATTCCACTGGATATTTCTTATTTAAATCATAGAACTTTGAGCTACATTCTGGACAAACAATTTTTTTACCCCATTCAGGCTTAGACATACTATATTTTCTCCAAATTTAGTTAGTTAGTTAGTTAAATATTTCATGTTTAATGTATAGTGCGAATATTAAAATTAATATAGTAAAATCTTAAGTTCTAAAATTGACAATACAAGAAAGACATAGGCTAAAAGGAACACTTAATATAAGTGGAGATAAATCTATTTCTCATAGAGCAATAATACTTGGGGCCTTATCAATTGGTGAAACTAAAATATATAATTTATTAGAATCTAAAGACATTTTGAGTACAATTAAAATTCTTAGGTGTCTTGGTATATCAATAAAAAAAGAGTCCAACTGCTGGGTAGTTAGTGGAAATGGTTCTGGGGGCTTTAAACAGCCAAGAGCAGCATTGAATGCAGGAAACTCAGGTACAACATCTAGACTATTATATGGTGCAGTCGCAACAAATCCAATTTATTGTACTTTTATTGGAGATCATTCACTGAGTACCAGGCCAATGTCAAGAGTAACAGAATTACTCGAAAATTTTGGAGCAAAAGTTAAATTAACAAAAAAAAATTATTTACCCTTATCAATAGAAGGTACACAGAACGCACTGCCTTTGAAGCATGTAATAACAAAGCCATCTGCACAAATTAAATCTAGTCTTATGTTGGCTGCGTTAAATATTCATGGGCAAACAACAATTATAGAAAAACAAGCTACTAGAGATCATACTGAAATTTTATTTAGGTATCTAAATATTAAATTTAAACAAATAGACTATAAAAATGGTAGGAAGAAAATTGTATTAAATGGCCCTTATGAAATAATTTCAAAAAACATCTATGTTGCATCTGATCCTTCTTCAGCTGCTTTTTTTACTGTTGCAGCTCTAATTACACCTAATTCTAATATTACAATAAAGAATGTTTGTCTAAATAAGACACGGATTGCTTATATAACGGTCCTAAAAAAAATGGGAGCTAATATTAAAATAAAAAAAGAAGGCAAACTATCTGGTGAAACAATTGGAAGCATCAATGTTAGATATAGTAAATTAAGGTCTATAGTAATTTCTAATAAAATTGCTCCCTACTTAATAGATGAATACCCAATTCTCGCAATTGCTGCAGCTCAAGCAAAAGGATCTACAATTATGAGAGGTTTAGCAGAATTAAGATATAAAGAAAGTGATCGTTTAAATAGTATTCATAAAAACTTAGAGAGTTGTGGAATTAAAACAGAAATAAAAAAAGATGATCTATACATCAATGGATGTGATTTCGCTTTGGCTGGAAATAATAAAATAAACAGTTTTAATGATCACCGAATAGCAATGTCATTTTCAATATTAAGTTTAAGATGTAAAAAACCCCTTAAAATTAGTAACCTAAAATGTATTAATATAAGTTACCCAAATTTTCATAAGGATCTAAAAAGCATATTAAAAAGTGCCTAATATAATTACAGTTGATGGTCCAGCAGGAGTTGGTAAGGGTACTTTATGTAAAATGCTATCTACAGCTCTTAATGCGCCAGTATTAAATAGTGGTGAAATATATCGAAGCATTGCTTATAATATATATAAGCTTAAAATTAACCCAAAACATATCTCAAAGGTTACTGCTTATATAAAAAATTATAAGTATGAGAAAGTTTCATCAAGCAAACTATATAGCAAAAAAATTGACCTAATCTCATCAGAAATTTCAACTATTAGTGAGTTAAGGAAAAAAATAGTTTATATTCAACGCAGTATAATATCAAAAAATAATGATACTAATGGCTTCATAATCGCTGAAGGCAGAGACATGGGGACCAAAATATTTCCAAAAGCACAAATAAAAATATTTTTATGGGCTAAAGCAAATGTTAGGGCAAAAAGAAGGTATCTACAAGTAATTAAGGTCAATAAAACAAGGGTTTATGAAGATATTTTTAATGAAATAATATTGAGAGATATGAGTGATATGAGCCGGAAAACTGCTCCTCTTTGCCCAGCTGAAGATTCTTACTTGATTGATAACTCAAACTTAGATATAGAACAGTGCTTCAATAAAATATTGAAAATAATTAAAAAATACAAAAAATAATACATGAACCAAGTAACAAACCCTGAACAAGCTCATAGCGAATTTGAAAAGTTATTAGCTGAATCCCAAATTAATTCTGAACTAAAAGAAGGCACAATAATTAAAGGTACCATATCTGAAATAGATGATGACTCTGTAACTGTTGATATTGGAGCTAAAGTTGAAGGTAGAATAGCTAAAAGAGAATTTATATTTCTAAAAGATAAACAAGAACTAGAAATTGGTGATGTAATTGATGTCTATTTAGACAAAATTGAAAATCACCATGGTGAATGTGTCTTAAGTAGATCAAAGGCGAAAAATAAAGAGATTTGGGCTGAGATTGAAAAATCGTTTAATGCTGCTGAATTAGTTGATGGAGTCATTACAGGTAAAGTTAAAGGTGGTTTGTCATGTGAAATAGGGATAACTGCTTTCTTACCTGGATCACAAATTGATACGCGGCCACTACGAGATGTTAGCCATCTACTAAATGTCCCTCAAAAATTTAAAATTCTCAAAATGGACGCAAAGCGCAACAATGTTGTTGTTAGTCGTCGTGCTGTTCTTGAGGAAACTCATAAAGAACTAAGGGAAGAAAGATTTTCACAGCTTGCATTAGGTGATGTTGTTGAAGGCCGTGTAAAAGCAATCACTGACTACGGTTGTTTTGTTGACCTTGGTGGTTATGATTCTTTATTGCACAGTTCTGATATTACTTATCGTAGAATAGGCCATCCTTCAGAGGTACTTAAAATTGATCAGGTTATTAAAGTTAAAATTATTAAAGTTGATCCAGAAAAAAATCGCGTATCTTGTGGTCTTAAGCAACTTGAGCAGGACCCTTGGACTACTGTGGAAAATAAATTTAATATTGGTGATAAGCTGCAAGGCTTAGTAACTAACGTTACCGACTATGGTATATTCATTGAAGTAGAAAATGGCATTGAAGGCCTTGCTCACAAAGACATGTTAACCTGGTCATCTAAGAAAAATTCCCAACCTGGCAACTTATATGCAAGATCACAATCAGTTGATTGTGTGATATTAGATGTTGATTATGAAAAGAAAAGATTGAGTCTTGGGGTAAAACAGTTAACTGCAAACCCATTTGAACTGTTTAATGCAAAAAATCCTATAGGTACTATTTTAGACACCGAAATTAAAGCTATCAAAGACAATATTATATTTTGTGAACTAGAAGAAGATATAGACGGAGCGATATTCAGTAAGGATTTATCTTGGGATATTCAACCTAGTGACTACAAGGATATAATGAAAAATTATAGTATCGGAGATAAAGTCAAAGCTAAAATTATTGAAAATAAAAATGATAAAATCGCACTATCTATTAGAGAAGTGAATGGTAGTCCTTTTGATAAGATAAAAGATAAGAGCGTTGGTGATACCGTCACTTGTACTGTATTAGAAGTTACAGATTATGGTGTAAAAGTAGTCATAGGTGAAAATGGTCCTAAAGTTACAATTAAAAAGAATGATTTAGCTCTTAGAAAACAAGATGCTAGACCAGAAAGATGGGCAAAAAATGATAAGTTAGATGCTCAAATTTCTATGTTAGATTCTCAAAGTTTTAAGGTAGGCCTATCAATAAGGTCACTGGAAGAAACTACAGAGAAGGATGCTATGCAAAAATATGGTAGTGCAAGTAGTGGTGCGAGCTTAGGTGATATCCTAGGTAAGGCTATAAGTGATAAAAACACTGAATCTGAAGAATAATATTCATCTTAATCAATAGTTTACAATTATAGACTTAGTTCTATAATTACCTCATGAGTTTAATAAAAAGCCAACTAATCCAAAATATAACAGATCTAAACCCTCATCTTTATATCAAAGATGTAGAGCGTATTATAAATATAATATTTTCTGAAATTACAAAATCTTTAGCTGAAGGAAGAAGAGTTGAGTTGCGAGGTTTTGGAGCTTTTTCTGTTCAACATCGTAAGGCTCGCATTGGACGAAACCCAAGAACTGGAGCTGCTGTTGAGGTTGAAGAAAAATATATCCCACGATTTAAAACTGGAAAAGAACTCAGAATTAAACTTAATTCTTCAACGAACTCTCAACCGTCAAAGCCTTCAACGGATGAAGCTCAATAAGCTTAAATTAATTTGACTAAGAACCCAATTTACTGTGCAATTGATACTAATAATATCAAGCAAGCATGTGAACTAGTTGGCCAGATTAAGTCCTCTGTTGGAGGGATAAAACTAGGTCTTGAGTTTTTTACGCATTGTGGAATTGATGGGATAAATCAAATTAAAAAATTTGGCCTTCCAATATTTCTAGACTTAAAGTTATATGATATTCCACATACAGTTAAGTCAGCACTGCAAGGAATACTCGCGTTAGAGCCAGAGCTAACAACACTTCATACTTTAGGTGGATCAGAAATGCTGTCAGCTTGTACAGATTTAAGAGATACAGCTCAAAGTAAAACTAAACTAATTGGCGTTACAGTATTAACTAGCTTTGATGAGGTTGGAATAAAAGAAATAGGCATTCAAAATTCGTTAGAAGATCAAGTTATGCGATTAACACAGTTGGCAAGTTTAAGTAAATTAGATGGCATAGTATGTTCTCCTCATGAAATTAGAAAAATTAAAAAAGAATATGGGAATACTATTCAGCTCATAGTGCCCGGGATTAGAGACATAAATCAAACAACTAATGATCAAAAAAGAACCATGAGTGCAAAAGAAGCTGTAAATGCTGGTGCAGACATCTTAGTAATTGGAAGACCAATAACCCAAGCTGCTGATCCTGAAAAAGCAGCTAGTGATATATTTAATTCTCTATAATGAAATCAAATAAGATAAAAATCTGTGGTATTACAGATTTAGAAATTGCTAACCACGCTATCCTAAGTGGGGCAGACTATTTGGGTTTTGTAGCATATAAAAAATCTCCTAGAAATATTTCATTCTGCGACAGTAAAAATATTATCTCTAAATTACAAAATCCTATAAAAACAGTTGCTGTAGTTGTTGATCCAGAGATTAATGAAATAAAAGAAATTGAAGATTCTGGTTTTAATTACATACAGTTGCATGGCAATGAAAGTATTGTGGATATGGCCCTCATAAAAAAAGAGACAAAGCTGAAGATTATTAAAGCATTTGGTATTTCTAATGAAAAAGATTTATTGCTGACTAAAGATTACATAGATTTATGTGATCTCTTCTTATTTGATGCCAAGCCCGAAGGCCATGAAATGCCCGGAGGAAATGCTAAGAAATTTGATTGGGATTTGCTAAAGAATGAAAGTATAGAAAAAGAATTCTTTTTATCAGGTGGTCTAGATCTAATAAATCTAGAAATAGCACTAAAAAATAATATTACTTCATTTTTTGATGTATCTTCTAGTATAGAGAGTAGTCCTGGAGTAAAAGATAAGGCTAAAATAATTCAATTTATAGATAAGATTAAAAGTAGCTAAATGTCTGATATTAATAAACCAAACTCCTTTACAACTGGTCCAGATGAAAATGGAAAGTTTGGAATATTTGGAGGAAGATTTGTGGCTGAAACTCTTATGCCTCTTGTCTTGGCTTTAGAGCAAGCATATAAATCTGCACAACAAGATCCCTCATTTAAAGCTGAAATGGATAATCTTATGCAAGATTTTGTGGGGAGGCCAAGTCCTTTATATTTTGCTGAACGCCTCACTGAATTCTATAAGGGGCCTAAAATATATTTTAAACGTGATGAACTTAATCACACAGGTGCTCACAAAATAAATAATTGTATAGGTCAAATCCTACTTGCTAAACGCATGGGTAAAACAAGAATAATAGCAGAAACTGGTGCTGGACAGCATGGTGTTGCCACCGCAACGGTAGCTGCGCGTTTCGGGCTTAAGTGTATTGTTTATATGGGAGAAGAAGATATCAGGCGGCAATCACCAAATGTGTTTAGAATGAAACTATTGGGAGCTGAAATTGTCCCTGTGACTTCAGGTACAGGAACTCTAAAAGATGCAATGAATGAAGCTTTGAGAGATTGGGTGGCAAATGTTGAAGATACTTTTTATATAATTGGTACAGTTGCTGGACCGCACCCCTATCCAATGTTGGTTAGGGATTTTCAATCGGTTATTGGAAAAGAAGCTAAAGAACAAATATTACAAAAAGAAGGTCGATTGCCCGATGTTCTACTTGCTTGCATAGGTGGTGGTTCAAATGCAATGGGACTATTTTATCCATTCTTAGACGATGCAGATGTTGATATTTATGCTGTTGAAGCTGGTGGTCATGGCGTCAATACTGATAAACATGCTGCTTCTCTATCGGGTGGGAACCCAGGGGTTTTACATGGAAATAGGACCTACTTATTGCAAAATCGAGATGGGCAAATAACTGATGCTCACAGCATTTCAGCTGGACTTGATTACCCAGGGATAGGACCAGAACATGCTTACTTACATGATGTAAAAAGAGTAAACTATGTTTCTATTACCGATACAGAAGCTTTAGAGGCCTTTCAACTTTGCACTAGATTAGAAGGTATTATCCCTGCATTAGAACCTGCACATGCCCTTGCTTACTTACCTGAATTAGTTAAAAAATTTACTAGTGATCAAATCATTATAATGAATATGTGTGGCCGTGGAGATAAAGATATCTTTACTGTCGCTGAGCATTTAGGGATCGAAATTTAATGCGTCTTCAAAAAACTTTTGCCCGTCTAAAAAAAGAAAATAAATCAGCCTTCATTACATTTCTGACTGCTGGAGATCCTGATTTTAAAACTTCAAAAGAAATTATTTCATCACTCCCTAAAAAGGGTGTTGATATAATAGAAATTGGCTTTCCATTTTCCGATCCAATGGCAGACGGTCCAGTAATTCAAGCGAGTTCACTTCGATCTTTAAAAAATGGTATGACTCTTAAAAAAACTCTGGAATTAGTTAAAGAAATTCGTAATGATAATCAAGAAACACCTATAGTTTTAATGGGCTACTACAATCCAATTTATATCTATGGAAATATTAAATTTTTAAAAGATGCTCACGATGCTGGAGTGGATGGCCTTATTGTTGTTGATCTACCTCCTGAAGAAGATGATGAATTATGCATCCCAGCTAAAGAATATAGTATAGATTTTATAAGACTCTGCACCCCAACAACTGATGCAATTCGACTTCCTACTGTATTAAAAAATGCTTCTGGGTTTATTTATTATGTTTCTATTTCTGGCATTACTGGAACAAAAACACCTGACTTTACTAATGTTGCAGAGGCGATAAAATTTTTAAAATCTCACTCTGATTTACCTATTGCGGTTGGATTTGGAATTAAGACACCTGAAGATGCAAAAGCAGTTGCAGCTAATGCTGAAGGTACTGTGGTGGGAAGTTCAATTGTAGAAATAATACAAAAATGTAATGATGCTGGTATAACTGGTAAAGATTTAACTGCTAAAGTGCTTAGTTATGTTGAAGAATTATCTATTAGTATTAAGGAGGCAAGAAAATGAATTGGATTACCAAATTTGTTAAGCCTAAACTTAAGTCCCTATTAGGTGGGAAAAAAAGTTTAGAAATTGGAGAAGAGGCATGGGTTAAATGTAAGCAATGCCAGACCATGCTTTACTCTGAAGACTTAGAAAAAAATCTTTATGTCTGCCCACATTGTGATTTACATCTTCATATTCATCCTAGGTTGAGAATGAAGCATTTGTTTGATGAGGGCGCTTTTAAAGAAATATCTTATCCAACTGTTCAATTAGATCCTCTAAATTTTAAGGATAAAACTTCATATAAAGATAAATTTAAAGAAGCTCAGAGAAAAACTGAAATGCAAGATGCGTTTCTTATTGGTTTTGGAAAAATTCAAGGTATTACAACAACTGTTATTGGAATGAATTTTAAATTCATGGGAGGAAGTTTATCTTCAGCCGGTGCCGAAGCCATGGTTAAAGCTGCAGAGCATGCAGTTGCAAATAATACTGCATTAGTAATATTTACAGCAAGTGGTGGAGCCCGTATGCAGGAGAATCAAATGAGTCTACAGGCTTTGCCAAAAACAACTATTGCAGTTCAAATGGTTAAAGATGCAAAGCTACCTTACATTGTTGTGCTTACAGATCCTACAACTGGTGGCGTCACAGCATCATTTGCAATGCTTGGTGATGTTGCTATTGCAGAACCAAAGGCTTTAATTGGTTTTGCAGGCCCAAGAGTAATTCAAAATACTGTTGGTGAAACTCTTCCAGATGGTTTTCAAAGAAGTGAGTTCCTACTTGACCATGGTTTCATTGATCAAATTGTTCATCGAAAAGATTTAAAAACTAAGTTGGCACAATTATTATCACTACTTCTTAAAAGAGCAGCTTAGTTGACTACTACTGATGTGCAGATTGATGAGTTGCTTAGTCAGCTACTAGAGTTGCATCCAAAAAGAATAGATTTATCACTTGAGAGAATCCAATTATTGCTGTCCAAACTTGGTAATCCCCAAAACCAAATAGAAAATATTATTCACATTGCAGGTACAAATGGTAAATTTTCAACTTTAAAATTTATTCAAAAAATTCTTGAGACAGCCAATAAAACAACAAGTGCGTATATTTCACCACACTTAATAAGGTTTAATGAACGATTTGAATTAGAGCATGGCTGCATAAATAATGAAGACTTATATAATTTGCTGTATGAAGTTAAAAATACTAATGGTGCTACTCCAATTACATTTTTTGAAATTACTAGTGCCTGCTTCTTTCTAGCGGCAGCAAGATATAAAACAAATTTTACTTTATTAGAAGTTGGACTTGGTGGAAGATTAGATAGTTCAAATGTAGTAACTCCAAAAGTATCGGTTATTTCATCAATTTCCAATGACCATCATGACTTTCTTGGTGATACAGTTGAAAAAATTGCATTTGAAAAAGCCGGTATTATTAAAGCAAATGTTCCAGTCATTATTGGAAAACAACCCTTTAAGGTAGCTCAAGAAGTTCTAATTCAACAAGCAAAAACCCTTAATACTCGAGCCTTTGTGTATGGTATCGATTGGAATATAGAAATTATAAATAATAAAATACATTACACTGATGCAGGTGGCTTACTCGTTACTGAGCCATTAACTTTGCATGGAGAATTCCAGCTCTATAACTTTGGCTTAGCCTTGGCTACTACAAGGCAATTTGAATCTATAAAATTAAATGAAGTTATGGCAACTAACTGTCAACAAGACGTAATTCTTCCTGGGAGAATTCAAAAAATAGATACCGGCAATTACTTAAAATTAATTACATCTAACAATGAATTATTTTTAGATGGTTCTCATAATGTAGATGCAGCATTCCATGTTAATAAGGCACTAGAAAATCTTAATACAACTAAAGATTTAGTAATTATATTAGGAATGATTAATACGAAAGATCCTATTGATTACATTAAACAATTTAAGGGAGTCAAAGAAATTAAAACAATAACTATTCCTAATGAAGAAAGTGCTATTCTTGCAAAAGATTTAAGTGACCAGTTACAAGATATAAACACATCTGTGGCTGCATCTGAAAATATTGAAGAAGCGCTTAGCTCATTAAGTAAAAGTAACCCCAATGCTCGAATTTTGATATGTGGCTCTCTATACTTAGCTGGGCAAGTACTTAAAAATAATTAAGCAATAGAACTTTTAATCCACTCAACAATTGCAGATTTTGAAACAGCACCAACCTTAGTTGCCTTAGCTTCACCACCTTGAAATACTAACATTGTTGGAATTCCTCTTACACCAAATTTGGTTGGTGTTATAGGGTTCTCATCAATATTGACTTTAGCAACAATTATATCATCTTTCATTTCATCAGAAATTTCTTCCAATGAGGGTCCGATTTGCTTACATGGTCCACACCACGGAGCCCAAAAATCAAGCACAACTGGCTTGTCAGAATTTAATACGTCTTGTTCAAAAGTTGCGTCTGTAATATTAATTGTAGCCATAATTTTATCCTCTTAAAGTTATTTGTAATGTAGGTATTAATGCTCTCAAGTCAAGTACTATAGGTGCTTATTGTTAGTTTAAATAATTGATTTTATTAGATTAATTTATTTAATTAATCTCTGCTTTGTCATCATTGTCATTATTTTCAACTATCTCAGGTAATATTTTTTTAGTTTGCAAGCCGCCTATTTCTCTCATTTTATTAGCCTTCGAGATCAAGCTACCTTTTCCATCTTTTAGTCTATTCTTCGCTAATTCTAGATGTTTTGAATACTTACCAAGTTCATTATGTGCTTTTTCAAAAGCATCATACACAAGTCCAACTTGATCATAAATTTCACTAGCTACTCTTGCAATATGATCGGCTTTTTCATTTCTTTTTTGTACTGACCACATATTTTCTATGATTTTAAGAACACCAAATAAAGTTGATGGGCTAACAATAATAATTTTTTTTCTACTAGCCTCTTCAATAATTTCTTCCCCCTTTTCAGAAAAAGAATGGAATGCTGATTCAATTGGAGTAAATAATACGATTACATCAATTGTATTTATTTGGTAAAGTTTTTGATAATCAGTGCTTGCAAGCTGCTTAATGTGCCTTTGCATTGATGCTATGTGTTTTTTTAGAGCCTCTTTTCTTGAATCTTCATTTTCTGCATTCATAAACTCATACCAATCTTTAAGAGAAACTTTAGAATCAATTATGATTTGACGATTTTCAGGTAAGTTTATTATAACATCTGGTTGTTGCTTATTTTCTCCATCAGGTGAATCGTATTTTACTTGAGAGGTATAATCTCTTCCTTCTTGAAATCCAGCATTGCTCAACAAGTTTTTTAAAATAACCTCACCCCAATTACCCTGCTGCTTGTTACTTCCGGTTAATGCAGTAGTTAATTTAGTTGTTGTTTTTTCCTGTTCCTTAATAACAGACATTACTTGCGTATACTGTTCTTGAACTTGCCCCTTAGTAATTAGACGATCTTCCTTTGAATCAACTGCAAGACCTTTAATTTCTTCTATTGCACTCTTCATACTATTAAAATCATCTGCAGTAATATTATTATTATTATCTTTCTTAATAGTATTCTGAAATAAGTGAGTAATAATTACTCCAACAAGCAGACCTATTATTACAACTAACATTGTTTCCATTATATTTTTAATTTACTGTTGTGATATTCTTCTAGTTCTTGAACGTACTCATCTATTTCTTGAAGCACGTCCATACTAAAACTATTCTCTGACTCTCTTAAGTCATCGATTTCTTTCATTGCCTCTGGAATAGTATTCCACGGCACCTTATCCATTGTTAATATTTTAGTAGCAACTTCTTGATCTCTTTTTAACAATTCATTTTTTGGTAAAAAATCAGGATTTTCATTATAAATTACTCTTTTTGCAAATTCTTGGATTCTACTATCCATTATTTTTAAGGCTATATCATAGCGTTTTTCCCATTCTGCAGCATGAAAATCTTGCATCAAATAGTTATCCTTATTATCTGGAAACCCATCAAATATTCTTTGCTCAACAGTTTTTTCCGTTTGGTCATCAGCAAAGGTTTTTTCTTCACTCATATCAATTAAAAGGTTGGTAAACTTTTCTATGAATTCTTTATTGTTACGAATTTTTAGCATACGTTCCTGCAAAATTTTCAAATCATCGTTACTAAATTCTTCAGATTGCATTAAATATTTTTCATCTAAAAGTATTGGCTGTTCATTTGCCTTAACAAGCTGAAAACATTTTTTCTTTCCTTTAAATAATTTTTTTAAATCAGAGCGATCTAGATCAAAAATCAAATCAGGATCAGTTTTAAGATCAAAACAATAAACATGATTTTGATAAGTCGGGTCAACAGCTAAATAAGCTAGGCCATTAGTATATTCTTTGCCTCTAAAGTATCTACTCGCACAAAAAATACGATCCTCATTAATAAATTTATAAACGTCTTGCTTAGAAGTTGTTTGCATTGCAGCCGCCCATACATCGGGACATCTTTCTTTAACTAATTTACAAACACCAATGGTTGCCTCTACATCACTTAATGCATCATGGGCATTTGAATGATCAATACCATTTGCTGGTGCAAAGCGATCTAATTTGAAAGTTATTTTGCCATTGTCATCGTTTAATGGACGCACAAAAGAATTTGGTGCTACCGCAGCAGCAGAATGAATAATTTTAAGTGCATCTGCACGCTTATTTCCATTTGTATTAGTAAGGTAGGGTGGTAACGCATTTTGATACAAGCTTTGTCGTAGAAACCTTTCGTCAAACCCAATAGAGTTATATCCAATATAAGTAGTCTCTCCCCAGGAAAGGAACTTTTGTTGCATTTTACTTATTAGTGCAAAGTTTGAATTTTCATGATTTTTTAAAAGATCAACACTTGTACCATTAATAAGAAGTGCTTTTGGATGTGGAACTGGATACTCTTTCTTCATGCGGCCACGCATATCAAAGCTATCAATAATATTAAAATCTTGGTCTGTAAGTATTGCCGCAGCCTGAATTATACTATCAAATGCGTCAGATAGTCCTCCAGTTTCAAAATCATAAAATACATATCTCACAGTGTAGCCCCTTTATTTAATTAAAATAATGCCTAAACATGATTAATAGCTGATTCTTCAGTAAGTAGACAGAAAGTAAGAAATTTAGGGGAAAATAAATTTTTCTGTCTACTTTAAATATGGTAGGTCAAAAACAAGTCTTTATTATGGGGAAAATATGTTTAAAAAAAGTAGTTAGTTAATTATCTCATGATTATAAATTCCATAAAGGTTCTTTTTTTCTACAAACATTTTATAAGTTTTTTTATCAGATTTAATTACTAGGTGACACCAACTGGAATTGCAGGTTATTACTTTGGCATGTACTCCATAAGCCAATTTTGCGATGATCTCATTTTTATTAGCAGACTTGTAACCATAATTAACTTGTTTATTCGAAGTAATAACATGACGTTTATTATTAAATAAAACTCTACTCATCCAGCCTTCTGTTTTTGTTAATGGGTCGCGCACTAGCCTCCACTCTTCGTTCTGACGAATGACCTCCATAGGATAGCCTTTAAACTGATATTGGAATTTAATTGAAGCATTTATATTAGGTCCTTTACGCATATTTGCATCGCCCTTAAGACTTAACCATCTAGGTACTGGATACTCTTCACTAAATGATTTGATGGGGAAAAATGCTAAAATAAGTAATATGATAATAGTATGTTTAGTCATGCCACTCCTGCTCTTCAACTAGATCGCTTGGATCAACATGTAATATAATTTGTATTTCAGGAAAACGTTCTTTTAATTTTTCCTCGACAGCATCACTAATATTATGTGACTCCAATAATGAAGTGTGCTTATTAATTTCAAGGTGCATTTGAATAAAGAAATTTTCTCGAGAACCCCCACTTCTCCGCGATTTAAAATCATGAAAACCCTCTACTTTAACTTGCGATAAAACAATTTTTTTAATCTCTTCTTTCAAATCATCATCAATCTCTTTATCTAACAAAACATCAATACTGTTTCTAATTATACCAATGCTAGAAAATAAAATATAAAATGAAATTAGAGCGCCCATCAATGGGTCTATACGAGTAAATCCGAAGTTGGCTGCCAACACAAGTGCTACTAGGACTGCTATATTACTTAATATATCTTGCTTGTAATGCACGTGGTCTGCAGAAATAGCCAGGCTCGAGGTTTTTTGAATAACTGTTTTTTGATATCTAACCAATAGTAGGGTTACCAGAATAGAAATTAGCATTACCACAATACCAATAGAAGAACTCTCTATATCTTCTGGGTAAATCATTCTAACAGCAGCCATATAAAGTATAAACAATGAAGTCAGTATTAGAAATATGCCTTCTAAAAATGCAGTTACTGCCTCTAATCGCGCATGCCCCCATCGATGATCATCGTCCGCTGGTTTCAATGAAATACTAATTAAAATTAAATTGATAAAGGATATGACAAAATCTACCACTGAATCTGCAAGTGTGCTTAATATGCTAATACTACCAGTAAAAATATAGGCAAATAATTTAATTATAATTAAAAATAATACGACACTGACAGTAATGTAAGTAGAGCGCTTGACATGGTCAGAGTAGGTAGGGTTTTGTTGTTCGTTCATTTATGGATACAAACGTTTCTTTTGCCATAGATCATTTTTTAGCTCAAAGACAATTCGGTTATGTAGTCGTGAAGTGTATTCTGATGTACTTTCCCAAAATTCTATTCTAAGTGGACAAATAATAATCCCTGACCAGTGTGCAGGTCGTGGAATATTTTTTCCAGCATATTCTAATTTTGCCTTAGCAAACTCTTCTTCTAACTGTTCTCGATTTTCCACTTCTTTACTTTGTTTGGAAATTAATGCTGATATTTTTGCATCTTCTTTCCGTGAATCCCAATATGCATTTGCTACCGCATCATTTACTTGATCTACCGTTCCCTGCACTCTCACTGACTTATTTTGTGCCCGCGACCACCACGTCATTGCACCTTTGCCATTTTGAAATAGCTCTATACTTTTCTGGCTGGTTAAGTTTGTATAAAATGTAAATCCTCTTTCTGTAACATCTTTTAATAGTACATATCTACTATTTGGCATGCCATTAGTATCGACTGAGCTAATACAAATTGCATTAGGGTCACTTTTTTCTAGTTCAATTTCAGCATTGTAATAATGATGCCAGATATCAATCCAGTTTTCAGCTTCCAATATATTTGGTTTATTCATAGGAAAAATATAGTATAAATATTTTTTAAAAACTAATTAAATCAAAGCTACTGATACGCATTTGCAAAAATAAATATGATTAAAGCATTACAAAAGATTTTTTGGCTACAAATGAGGTATATTAAAATATTTTTTAATACTGGGACATACCCACCATTTATTCGTAATCGTAAAAGAACTACTTGGATAAAAAAGACTTAAGTTATTCGTTATTTTCAGTATCTTTCTTTACTACTGATTCAGAGATTCTTTGTAACATTGATTCAGTTCTAACATGATGATCTTGTAGATCTTGTCTTATCAAGTAGACGAGGTAGCTAAGGCCGATTAATACTAGTAAAATTAAAAAACTCATGAGTAACTATAGCGCTGTTAAAAAAAAGTTTCTAGTCCTCGTTTATAATTATATTTAATGTATTAGCTTATTTTATTCCTTTTATTTTTAATATTTGTTCGTAGGCATCGTTAATTAGTTGAAACTTTTCTTTTGCCTTCCGAATAATGCTAATATCTGTAATGCCTTTAGCTCTCATTACATCAGGGTGATTTTTTCTTGCTAAAGTCCTATAAGCTTTCTTAATTTCAGCAATGCTATCGGATTTTTTTAAACCTAAAACCTTATATGGGTCCTCTTTAACGTATTCTGGTCGAGAATTTCTGAGACGGTTAAAGGTATGTTGGTCAATTTGAAAAATATTACTTACTTGTTTGATGAATTTAAGTTCTGGTGCTGAAAGTTCATGGTCTGCATATCCTATTTCAAATAGACCAAGAATAATTTGTTCTAGCATTTGCGGTGATCTTTTAAAGGTCTTAAATAGTTGTTGTGCGTATACTTCAAATCCTTCGCTAGTTTCTGCGGCCTGTTTCCAAATTAATCCAACTTGTTTTAAATCTGCTTTTGGAATTCTAAAAATTTTTTTAAATTTAGCTATCTCATCTGAAGTTACATGGCCATCAGCTTTTGCAAGTTTTGCAGCCAATACGATTAGGCCAATAGCATAGACACCCTGCTGTTGATTAAATTGACCGTCTGTATTTTTGAAATTTTTTTTCCCGCCTAAAAAATAAGCTCCGGCAGTAAATGCCAAAGCTCCCAATGGGCCTGCAATCATGTTGCCCAACGATGCTGCCATTAAGTATTTCCAGACGCTCATATTTCAATTAGTATTAAGGTTCTATTATTGATTATATCAATTTTATTTAAAACAGTAATATGAATAAAAATAATATACAAGCAGCTGCTTTTTTTATGCTGATTTCTGTCACAGGATTTTCTTTGATGGATCTTTCTGTCAAGTGGACAACTGCAACCTACCCAATTGGGGAAGTTATTTTTTTTAGAATGGTATTTGGCTTAATTCCATTATTTTTAGTGGTTCCAAAAGATCGATGGAAAAATTTACTAGCTACAAAAAAACCAGGATTGCATTTTGTTAGAGGCTTTGCTGGGACCGCTGCGCTTATCGCTGTCTATGCTTCCTTACATTATTTACCTTTAGCACAAACAGTCTCACTAACCTTTGCATCTCCAATCTTCTCAACAATACTGTCTATTGTTGTCTTGCATGAAGTTGTGCGTATGCGTCGTTGGGCAGCTATAATACTTGGATTTATTGGAGTATGTGTGCTTATAAACCCATTTTCAGCAGAATTTTCAATATATATGTTGTTGCCACTTATTTTTTGTTTTTTCTTTGGGATAGTATCAATATCAATAAGAAAACTGAGTGAGACAGAGCCTACTTATCTGGTAGCTTTATACTTTACGATATTTGGAACTATTGCGTCCCTACTTACCATTCCTTTTTTTGGAGATTGGCAATTACCAGCTTCATCATTTGACTTTTTGATTTTATCTTGTGTTGGAATTTTTGGCGGCATTGGTAATTTGGCACTTACATCTGCTTTTAAAAATGCTGAGGTGTCTATTGTAACACCCTTAAAATATATTGGTCTAATATATGCTATGATATTTGGCTACTTGATTTGGGGAGAAGTTCCAACGTGGAACACTTATCTTGGTGCAGTGCTAATTGTATTGTCTTCTATAGTCATTATTAGACGAGAGGTGATATTGAATAAAAATATCCAGCCCGAAACCCTGGCTGTTAATCGTTAGTCCACTCAGGTTTTCTTTTTTCTAAAAAAGAACTAATGCCTTCGTTAGCATCATTTAATTCTAGATTTTTTACCATATTTTGACTCGTGACAGCATATGCGTCAGTCAATCCCATTTCAATTTGTCGGTAGAAGCTTCTTTTGCCTTGAGCAATTACCTCAGCAGATTTCTGATTAATAGTTTCACACACTTTTTCTACTTCACTATCTAGATCCGCAGAACTAATTACTTTATTTATTAGTCCAATTTTCTCAGCCTTTGCAGCATCAATCATTTCACCACTCAATAACATTTCCATTGTAGCTTTACGTCCTATTGTTCTGGAAACAGCAACTTGAGGTGTATGACAAAATAATCCTATATTTGCACCTGGCAATGCATATCTTGAATCCTCTGAGCCATAAGCAAGATCACAAGAGGCAACTAGCTGATTCCCTGCTGCGGTAGCTACTCCTCTTACTTTGGCAATTGCTGGTTTAGAAATTTTTTGAATCTGCTTCATCATCATAGAACATTGGGCAAATAATTTCTCTTGAGCTTGCACATTTTTATCGTTCATCATGTCTTTGACTTCTGTTAAACTATGCCCAGAACAAAATATTTTTTCATTTGCTGACTCAAACACTACGACTCTTATGGATGGATTTGTGTCTATTTCTGTTAATTCTGCTTGAATTGCTCCCATCATTTCCGATGAAAGACTATTTGCCGGATTATCATTAAGCTTTAAATAAGCAATATAATCTTTGTCATTTCTAATTAATTTTTCAGTCATTTAAATCCTATAAATAATAATCATATTCCTCTTTTGGTATAAAGGTAGAATTATATAAATTTTCCTCACCTCTTTTAACAGAAGAATATAGCTTAAGATAGTTTTCCCCAAAATATTCTTTTAAAATTTTTGAACTTTCAAATCTAATTAGGGAATTTTCTAATGAAGTAGGAATTTCTGAATCTGCCTGAGTTTCAATTCCAGCATTAGTGCCATACTCTATAAAGTGAGTCGGTTGTAATTTATTATTGATACCATGAAGTACACCAGCCAGAATACTAGCTAATGTTAAGTAAGCGTTTGCATCAGCTGATGCTACACGATGCTCAATACGTCTAGCTTCATCTTTACCTGACGGAATTCTCAAGGCAACTGTTCTATTGTTATATCCCCATGATTTATTTACTGGCACAAATTGATCTGGTTTAATTCTTCTGAAACCATTTCGATTTGGAATAAAAATAGGAAAACTATCATAAAGAGATGATTGCATTCCTGCTATCGCATGTTTTAATAAATCACTACCAAGATTATCACCTGATGAAAATAAATTGTTGTCTTTATCATCATACATTGACATATGTATATGCATACCACTTCCAGTTTGCTCTAAAAATGGCTTTGCCATAAATGTTGCTTCGTATCCATGCTTTAAAGTTGTTTCATGTATCACTCTTCTAAGAAGAGATGCATCATCAGCTGCTTTTAGTAAATCACTGGTGTGCGATAAGTTTATTTCATATTGAGTTGGAGCGAATTCACTTGTGAATGTTGAAGCTGGAATATTTTGAATTTTACAATTTTCATTTATGTCTTCTAGAAGTTTTTTAAAGATATCGAGCTCACGCATCCCATAGACATTTGTTTTATCTGCTCCTGCGGCAGGCATAGGTTTTCCTAAGTTATCTTTATTTTTATCTAATAAATAAAATTCAAGCTCAAAAGCAACCACGGGTTTTAAATTGATAGCATCAAATTTTTTTAAAATTGAAGCCAGCATATTTCTTGGGTCAAGAATAGAGGGTTTTTTTTCCTCGTCGCACATCGATACTAGTATTTGTAGAGTATTATCGTTCCATGGAACTTTTTTTATAGTGTCAGTAATGGGGAAAAATAGTCCATCTGGATCTCCATCGGCCCAACCTAGTTCAAGGTTATTGGTAACACCACCTAATGCATCTAAATAAAAAACTGAGTACGGTAGCTGAAATCCATCTTTAAATATTTTACCCGCTTCACTTAATGGAAACCTTTTCCCCCTGACATACCCGCATAAATCAGTAAAAATAGCATCAAGATACTCAATTTTCTTATTCGAAATAAGTTGGTCTAGTTCTTTAATTTGAGCAATTTTCATATGTTATTGTCACATTTCCAGTTAATTATAAATACAGGAAAAAGCTTATTATTTAAAGACTGTTTTCGGTATGTCTTAAATACCAGTTTTTAAATGAGTTAACAGCTACTTCCATATGTGAAAGCTTGCCTGGAGCGTAGTGGTTTGAAAATATACCCTTTTGATTGTTTTCAATAATGGTCTTATCAGCCATAGTAGTTTGATCCCACATCCAAACCATTTTCTTAATATCATAGTCCTTACCTTCTTCGGCATCCTTATTGACTAGCCAAATTAATTCGACATCTGTATGTAATGGACCACGCGGTATAAACTTAAAAATAGTAGCAAAGTCATTGGTCATTAACAAACTGTTAAATGGAGATGGTCCTACTGAAGTATAGCCTCTATCAAAGTCTTTAAATTTGCCCATTAAAATACTAGCCGGTGTGCCGTCTCTTGTTTCAGACAATTTACCATCACTTAAATGAGTTCTTTCAGCACTTCTGGAATATTGTGAAAAATCTTCTTCTTCATATTCACCTGTAAAGTGCCCTAGTGCTTTTACTTTATCATTCCAAGCCTCTAACTCTTTTTTAAATTTTTCAGATACAGGTCCTGTATTTGCTCCTGCTCCATATGCTTGTATATATTCAGATGAATGCACTTCACAGTATTCTGGATGAGCAGGACCGCAATGATAACATTCGTGGAAATTATCTAAAGTTAACTTCCAATTTCCAAAAGTTGGATAAGTTTTTCGATAGGCAACTTTAGCCTTACTTAAATCATGTAGTTCAATAAAATTTTGAACTGGTTTAATAAACTCATCAAAATTATCAGGGTTATCTGAAAAATTAAGAAAAACTAAGCCTTCATATATTTTTGAATGGCATATTCTATCATTAGAAATATATCTAGCTTCTATAGAATTTTCTAACTTTGTAACTTTTATGTCATCAGCAATAAGATTGAATATAAAATAATCTCCTATATTTTTAAAAGAACTAACGTGATCAACAAATACCCAGTGATTTAAAAAAAAGTTTGAATAATCAAGTTGGAATATATCTGGATCGAGATAGAATGCTTGATCTAAGGTAAAGCCATCTCGTTGCTGCTTAATTAATTCTTTTAAAATTTGAGTATTCATTTTTTTATAAATTTGTACTGTATTTGTAGCTTATTTTATCTACAAAGAAATCTAAAAAATAAAACTCTTACAGAATAAAATGGCTGAAAATATAAGGTATTTCAAATAATTACTCAATAAATCTGAATCCATTTGACCAATGTGAACCTGAGTGTACAATTTTATTATAAATAGTTGAAAGGAACAATAATGGTAAAATTTGACGAAACTAAAAAATTCTTAGATCGCTTACATGATGGTAAATTAAATCGTAGGTCATTTATGAAAGGCATGGGAGCCGCAGGGCTTGCTGCCGTATCAACAAGTCTTCTCTATTCTCAAACGGCACATGCTTATGAGGGTGCAGCTAGAGTATTTCTATGGGGTGGTTATGATGACCCAGGTTTATTTGGCCCATATATCGAAAAACATGGTGATCCAGAATATGCTACATTTGGTGATGCTGAAGAAGGCTTAAAAAAATTAAAAGCTGGATTTGAGCAGGATGTAGCGTGGCCTTGCCAAGGTGAGATTAAGCGTTGGGTTAGAGGTGGTGTTTTGCAACCCTTAGACATCAGTCGAATGGAACATTGGGATGATATGTTTCCAGAGATAAGAGACTTACCTAGTGGAATTGTTAATGGTGAACATTATTTTGCACCAGTCGACTGGGGAGATACTTCTCTTACATACAATACTGCTAAAATAGACTGGATGTCACCTGCTCAGGGTAACGAAAGTCTTACTCTTATGGAGGATCCAAGATTAAAAGGTAAGCTTGGTATTCTTAATAGTGCAGCAGATAGTTTATATGTAATGATGCATTACTTAGGAACGGACATCACTAAATCTGAATCATTAACTAAGGAAGCTATTGATCAAGGAATTAATAAGTATAGAGAGCTCAGAGACAACGGGCAAATCTTAACATTCTTTGATGATACAGCTTCAATTGCAGAAGCACTTGGTAATGAAGAAGTTTGGGCTGCAATGACTTGGAATGAAACGAGCTGGGAAACTGGTATGCCTTTCATGAAACCAAAAGAGCGTACGATGAATTGGGTCTGTGGAGTAGCACTTTGTGCAAACACGCCTAACATTGATAAAGCATACGATCTAATGAATGCTGCAACGAGTCCAGAAACTTCGGCGTATCTTTTATCAGAGTGGGGATATGGTCACAGCAATAAAAAAGGATTCAGTGCATTAACTACAGCTGAGTTAGATGAACGAGGAGTAGCATCAAATCCTGTTGAACACTTAGCAAATGGTGTTTTCTCAGTAATGCCTTCGGATGAAAATGCTGATTACATGGAAGCTCAGTGGGCTGAAATGGTAGCTGGTGGTTAATTAAAACCTTAAAAAGCTATAAGAAATTAAATAGCCTGTCTCTAAAATCAGAGGTAGGCTATTTTTTTTCGAGTAGAGCAATATCTTCTAAACCAATACTTACAAAACATTCTCCAGTTTGAAAAGATTGATTATCAAAATGCTGGGATGAAACTGTAAGCACTTGATCTATTCCTTTAACTTCAACATAAAATCTTGTCATTTCACCATAGTATGAAGTTTGCTTAATTGAGGCAGGTAAAGAAATATCCCAATCACTTTGTACTTCCCTTGAAATCATCATGGCTTCAGGTCTGATGCTGCAAACAATATCACTAGTATTTGCGCTAATATTTAATCTATTATCTACTTTAAAATTTCCTAACGACTCAATGGCTACATCTATCTTATCACCATGTTTTTCATTCGTTTTTCCATTTAAGAAATTAGTCTCACCAATAAAATCACTAACAAAGATATTATTTGGATTCTTATATAGTTCGTTAGGCTGTGATAGTTGTTGAATTTTTCCCTCATTCATTACTGCTACTCTATCTGACATACTTATAGCTTCTTCTTGGTCATGAGTAACAAATACAAAAGTTATACCAATTGATTTTTGTAAATTTCTTAACTCTAATTGCATTTCATCTCTTAATTTTTTATCTAATGCACCAAGCGGTTCATCTAATAATAATACTTTTGGCCTTCTCACAAGGGCTCTAGCCAGTGCAACTCTTTGCCTTTGGCCCCCTGATAGTTGGTTGCTATATCGCTCTTCATATCCTTCTAATTTAACTAGAGATAGAACTTCCTCAACCCGTTGATCATTTTCTGCTTTTGTCAGTCCTAATTTTCTTAAGCCAAATTGAATATTTTTAACAACATTTATGTGAGGAAAAATTGCATAGTTCTGAAATACCATATTTGTTGGTCGCTTATTTGGAGGCAAAGCGGTAACATCAATACCATCAATTAACAAATCACCTTTTGTAGGATATTCAAAACCAGCCAGTAATCTAAGTAGAGTTGTTTTTCCACATCCAGATGGACCTAATAAGGAGAAAAACTCACCTTCTTTAATTTCTATCGAAATATCATCTACAGCTTTAACCTTACCAAAGTGCTTTGAAATATTTCTTACTTCTATGTATTTTTCATTCATATCTAAATCCTATTTAAATTTTAAAATCTTTTTCTTTCGCTTGCCCTAGATTCATTAACCAATAAGCCAGCAAAACAACAAACGTAGTAGCAACTATTATTATCGCACCTAAGGCTAAAACATGAGGTAGTTTTTTAATAAATCTGAGCTGATTCCACATGTACATTGGAAGAGTTGGATCGCTACCAGACAAGAAAAAGGCTAGAATAAATTCATCAAAAGAAATTATAAATCCCAACAAAAGAGATGCAATAATGCCAGGTAGATACAAAGGGAATGAAACCTTCCAGAAGGTTCCCCAGGCATTCTCACCAAGATCACGTGACGCTTCTTCAAGACTACTATCAAATCCTTCAATCCTTGAAACTAGAATCAGCATGCAGAAGGGAGTGCAAAATAAAATATGGCCGATTGTGACTGGTACTAAGCCTAATTTAAAACCAAGACTCAACCAGATTACTATTAATGAAACGGCAAGAATAATCTCTGGTATTAAAAATGGAAGTAAAACTGCTGCATAGGAAACTCTAGAGCCTATAAATTTATACTTTGTAAATGCTTTTGCAGCCATCAAGGCAATTACTGTGCTTACTACACTAGCAATCACACCAACTTTTACACTTACCCATAATGCTCTAAATACTGGAGTTTTTGACCACATGTCTTCATAATGTCTAAATGTAAATCCACTAAGAGGGAATGACATGTAATTAGAATCATTGAAACTAAACAAAGGTAAGAAAAGAACTGGAATATACAAAAATAAAAAGTAAAAAATTGTATACACTAATAATGAGTTATTTTTTTGTTCCACTTATGCCACTCTTTGCGTTAATTTTTTTGTTGCATAAGAGACAATCATTGTAATACTTGCAACCGCTGCAAGCATAATAACTGCTGACACTGCTCCCAGAGGGATATTATTCACTTTACCAAAATATGACTGAATCATATATGATAACATACGTCCATCAACACCTCCCACCATCTGAGGCGTAACATAATCTCCAACAGTAGGAATAAAGATAATTAAGATTGCCCCTATTACACCAGGTAAGGAAAGGGGGAACGTAACTCTCCAGAAAGTTTCCAGTCTAGAATTACCTAAATCTCTTGAAGCTTCAATTAAAGAGTAATCAATTTTATCTAACGATACATATAATGGTAGTAATGCAAATGCAGCCCAAGCATGTGATAAGGTAATAACAACTGCTGTTTGACTGTACATAATAAATGTTAATGGCTCACTTATAAGTCCAAGTGTTATTAGACCTGAATTAATAACTCCTTTTGTGCCTAAAATAATTTTCCAAGAAAATATTCTAAGTAAGTAAGAAGTCCAAAAAGGTAATGACATTAAGATTAGCCATAAGGTCTTATTTTTTTTAACATAAAAAGCAATATAGTATGCTACTGGATAAGCTGTTAGTAGAGTGACAAAAGTGACAATGAATGATATTTTTACTGACTTGAACAAAAGAGAGGTTAAAAGAGGTTTATTAAAAAATTCAACATATCTATCTGTAGTGAAACTATAATCAATTTCATTCATGTTAATCTGAGTAAAAAAACTAAAGGCTATAGTTAACAACATTGGCGTTAGCATGACGCAGAAGAAAAAAATGAGGGCTGGGGTTAAAAGAGTGTAGGCTTTAACGTTATCACTTCTTGCATACAGTTTGTTAATGTATCTCCACATACAAAAAATTTTATGTCATATTCAACTATAGTCAATTTATAATTCTCTTCTATTTTCTGATAAATTATAATACCAAAGCATAAATCTAAGGTACCATAGTCTTAAAAATGGAAATGGAATTTTTGGTGCTAAACCTGACATAACTGCTGGAATATTAACATTTCCACTATTAGATTCACAAATTAATTCGGCAAGTTTTTTGCCACAGTACACGGTCGAATTATTCCCATTAGCATGATAGCCAAATGAGAAATAAACACTTGGATCTTTTTCCAAGTTACCTACAGATGGGGTGAAGTCTCTAGTCATTACAACGGTACCTCTCCAATAATGGGAAATATCTACGGAGTTCCACTCTGGAAATACTTGACCAAAACGCTTTGTCATCCAACTTCTCATTTTAGCTGCACTCTCATTATCTCCGTAGGTATCACCCCGAGCACCAAATAACATTCTATTGTTTGGCATTCTTCTATAGTAAAATAATAGTTCCCTGCTATTACAGATTGGAGTAAGTGTTTTAAAATTTTGTAATTCAAACTCATCTTCTGTCATTTCTCTCGTAACAATAATATTTGAGAGAACCGGCATCATACGACCTGAAAAACTTTTATGCAGAGACTCGTCTGTATAACCATTTGTTGCAACTACAACTTTGTTTGCTGTAATGGATCCATCTTTAGTAATAAGTTTATGTCGTCCATCATTTTTTTCCCATTTAATAACGTTAGAGTGTCCATGTAATTTAGCTCCTGCAAGATGTGCCGCATTTGCAAAACCCATTAGAAATTTAAGAGGATTCATTGCAAAGCCTTCATCCATATGAATAGCTCCAAACTGTTCAGTAGATTTATGTCCAATTTGATCAAATTCTTCTTTTGGAAACCAGCTAGTTTTAATATTAAAATATTTTTGAAGCTCTTCTCCCCACACTTTTAATCCGTCAGCACTATCTGGATGATGAGCTACATCATAATTACCTCGACCAGCTTTTTCACAGTCAATATTGTTTTCTTGCATTATAGATTCAAGTAAGTGTATTCCCTCAACTTGAGCTTGAAAGAATTTTTTTGTTTCTTCTATTCCATATTTTTTAAAAAGTTGCTTATTAGAAAGCTTGGTTGATGGCAAACATACAAATCCAGCATTTCTTCCAGAACTAGCCCAACCAACATGGCCAGCCTCAAGCAAATGTACATCACTTCCATACTTTTTAGCCAAGTGATAAGCAGTCGAAATTCCTGTAAAACCTCCCCCAATAACAACTACATCACATTTCTGATCACCATTTAATTTTGGGTAATTATCTTGATTTGGATGGCTGGTTTCTTCCCAGTAGCTCTTGACTGGATTATCAAAATCGTAAATGTCCTTATGATATATGCGACCCATTTAAATTCCTCTTAACACTATTAAGATACCAATTATAGAAATAACTAACAGCACGTTCTGTTTCAGATAGTCTACCTGGTTTGTAAGATTTTGATAGAATTCCTTTGTAATTATTTTCAATAATTTGGGTATCTTCCTGTGTTGTTACATCCCACATCCAAATCATTCTTTCAATATCATACTGATCTTCGTTGACCTCTTTATCTACTAGCCAGATTAATTCGACTTCAGTATTAAAAGTGTCTATTGGCTTAAATATAAATAAAACTCCAAAATCATTATTAAAATATGTATTTGCAAATGGGTTAAAGCTAATTTGTGTAACACCACCATCAGGTCCAAATTTTTTAAATTTTCCCATTAACGTAGAGGCAAATTTTCCATTTTCAGTTTCAGATTCATTTCCATTCCCTATTGGAACTCTGTCTGCATACCGTGTAAGACCGGATTCTGTTTCAGTTTCTAAATAACATTGATTTATAATACCTCTTTTATCTAATTCTTCAGTCCAAGGTTTAATTTTTTCTTCATAAGCTGTAGTTTCCTCATCAGGTGCACTGCCTTTTCCAGCACCATAAATTTTTACAAAATCTTTCTCATGAACAGCACTATATGATTGATGAGAAGGAGCACAATGATAGCACTCTTGAAAATTCTCAACTGTAGTCTTCCAGTTTGCTGATGTGGAATATTTTTTTCTGAAAGCAATTTTTGAATTTTCAGGCTCATGCAAATTAAGGTATGGAATTAATGGTGCTATAAAGTCCTCAAAACTATCTGGTTCGCCAGAGGTTAAATTTAAAAAAATTAAACCATTCTGAATTGCTAAGTTACATTTTCTTAAGCCCCATTCTTTTGGATCAAAATCATCAGGCATAAATCGAGCAGCTTTTAAGTTTCCTTCTGCATCAAAACTCCATGCATGATATGGACATACTAAAAGTTTTTTATTACCCTCTTCTTCTAAGCAGACTCTAGAGCCTCTATGTGTACATACATTATAAAATGCTCTAATGACATCATCTCTGCCTCTAATAATAATTATAGATTCTTTTTCGACATCAAATAAAAAATAATCACCAGGATTCGGAATTCTAGAAACATGATCAACAGTTAGCCATTGGTTAAAATAAATACTGTTTATTTCATCAATATAAATTGTAGGGCTAGTATAGAATTCTCGAGGAAGGCTTTTACCTTCTGAATAACTTTCTGTAAGTTTTTTAATGTTAATATTGCTCATACTTTATTTTGTATGTTTACCAGAGGCCTTCTTTTTTAATATCCTCAGTCGCCATAACAATGCCTTGTCTTAAAATTCCAACCAAATCATCTATTTGCTTTTTCGTTATGATTAACGATGGGGACATCACGCACGTGCTAAATAATGGTCTTACTATTAGGCCTAAATCTTGGCAGTGCTCATTTATTCTAGATCCAATTTCATAAGATAAGTTTAGAGGGTCTTTGTTATCTTTATTTCCAACGCACTCAACTGCAGCCATAAGCCCTTCCCCTCTTACTTCACCAACGATAGGCAGATCTTCTAATTCTTTTAACTGTTCTTGAAAATAAGGGCCTACCTCTTTGACATGATCTAAAAGATTATGCTCTTCCATATAAGTTAGGCTAGCATTTGCTGCGGCCATAGCGACTGGATGACCTGAATCAGTAAACCCATTAGAAAAAATTACTCTTTCCTTATTATCCAATTCAGCCATGAGTTTTTCAGATATTAGAACAGCACCACATGGCACATACCCACTTGTTATTCCTTTTGCAGCAACAATTATATCAGGTGTAAAGTCAAAATAATTTTCTGATGCAAAAATATGTCCAAGTCGACCAAATGCTGTAACAATTTCATCTGAAATATAGATTACATCATATTTACGGCATACTTCAGAAGTTTTCTTATGATAGCCTTTTGGGGGAACAATAACCCCACCTGAAGCTAGTATTGGTTCTGCAATAAAAGCTGCAACATTTTCTGGGCCAAGTTCTATAATTTTGTCTTCTAATTCTTTTACTTTTGCATCACAAAACTCATCAATTGTTAGACTACTATCTTTACGGTATGGATTTGGTGCTGATATATGATGAACAATATCTGTGGCAAAATCGAAGTTATTTTTATCTCTTTCTTTACCTGAACACGATGCTCCCAAATATGTACTTCCATGATAACCATCGTGTCTTCCAATAATTTTCTTTTTATTTCTAAGGCCACGTACATTATTAAAAAACATAACAAACCTCAGCGCTGAATCTACAGCAGCCGATCCTCCTGAGGTAAAGAAAACTCTTTTTAAATCACCAGGTGCATACTCTGCTATTCTTTCTGCAAATACTGCTCTTACTGAAGTTGATTCAGTGAATGGACTAGCATATGACATTGTTCGAATTTGATTTGAAACTGCATCTGCAATTTCTTCAACACCGTGACCTATATTAACATTCCACATACCACCAGGCCCATCAATGAACTTACGGCCATCTTTATCGTACAGATAAATTCCTTTGGATTTTTCAATGAAGGTTCTTCCACCTTCACCTCTATATTCCAAGTATTCCCAAGGATGTAAGGTTGTTAAATCTTTTTTATCTAATTCTTTGGTATTTAAATTATCTACTCTCAAAACCATAATATTTTTTAATAAACCTCCGCCGGAACTGCATTTCTTCTTTCCGGTGTATAGAATTGTCGTTTTACTACTTTGCATGTCGCCCAGATCTTTCTGTATTCTAATTCTTCTGGGTGATAAATTTCTACAAATATGTCTTCTTTAATCTTAACTCCATAAGGTCTTTTTAAAGAGGCTATTGCAATATTTCTTTTTAATGTTGGTGACCAAATAGCAGCAGTGACAATTCCAATATCTTCTTTCTTTTTATTATAAACTACCGCTCCATGTGCAGGCTTATCTCCATCAATATCAAGTCCAACTAAAACTCTTTCTGTGGTACTGTTTTCTTTTTCTTTGATTAAAGTTCTTTTGCCCACAAAGTAATCTTCTTTGTTTAAATGAACCAGCCAACCCATGCCAATTTCATATGGCGATCTCATTCTAACTGGTCTTAATGCATGTTCAGAACTTACAAAATCTGTTCCTGTTTGAATAAAACCAGCTTCAATTCTAACCATTTCAAGGCCATACATACCCATTGGTCTAATTTTTAGATGTTTTCCAGCTTCCATTAAACTGTCCCACATTGCTTCAGCATTTTTTGGATCAGTCCATAGTTCATAACCCAGATCTCCTGTGAATCCTGTGCGGGAAACTAAAACTTCATATCCATCAATACTATATTTTTTCATTTCAAATGGCTTTAAGGTTTCAACATCTGATGCTCCATAATTTTTAAGCGTAGAACAAGACGTAGGACCTTGCACTGATAAGGCGGCGGTTTCATCAGTCACTTCTTTAATATCGACTTCAAAACCCTCAGCTGAATCTTTAAGCCATGTTAACATCCTTACGGCACAGCAAAGTTTAAACTCATTCTGATTCATACAAAAGACTGTCCCATCATCAACAACCTTTCCATCTTCATTGCACCAGATAACGTAGGCCACTGTATTATCTTTCATTTTTGATAAATCTCTTGTGACTAAATAATTCATAAACTGCTTAGCTCTTTCACCTTTAATGTCATATTTGTACATAGGGGTAAGATCCATAACTGAAGTTCCATTTCTTGTAGCGGTATATTCTAATTCAGTAGTCGAATACTCTGCAACAACAGTGTAGCCAGCCCATCGATACCAAGTGTTGGTTCTACAAGCTAAGCTAGTTCGTGAATGAAAGGGTGTAAGCTTTAAGGCTTCTTCTCTTAAATCTTTATTCATATCATAAATCCTTTAAAACTGTATTTGCAGCATTCTTACCTGGTATACCTGTCATGCCACCACCAGGATGTGTTCCTGCTCCACACATGTAAAATCCATGTAGTGGTGTTTTATACTGAGCAGCACCTGGAATTGGTCTAAGCATAAATAATTGATCGATTTGTATTTCTCCATGATGCCAATGGCCTCCACTCACATTAAAATCTTTTTCAATATCATTTGGTGAAATAAATTCTTGGCGTTCTACGCAAGCCTTTATATCTGGAGCATATTTTTCAATAGTTGATAGAACACTATTTATACACTCAGCAGATTTATTTTCCCAACCTCCTCTAACATCATAAGGTGCGTATTGAATTTGAACATTCATCACATGCATATCCTCGTCACATAATGAATTGTCATATATTGATGGAATAGATATTTCTAATATTGGGTCTTTAGATAGATTTTCAAATTTACTGAAATTAAAATTTTCCTCAATATAATCAATTGAAGGCGCAACCACTAGCCTTTGGGATAAATCTGACTGATCTAAACCCTTAAATTCAGGGATTTTTTTTAATTTTAAGCTAAGTTTTGCTACACGTCCTTTAGCGCGATAATGTTTTACTTTACGCTTAAAGTCTGTATCCAGATGTTCTGTTCCCAGTAAACAAAAATATGTAGATTTTGGATCAGCACTTGAAATTACAGTTTTTGCTTCAATTAATTCACCATTATCTAATTCAACTCCCTCAACACGATCATTTTTAATAATGCACTTTTTAACTGCAGTAGATTTTCTTATTTCAACACCTCTTTTTATAATGTTATTTTCAAGTGCTTTAATAATTGAAATAACACCACCTTCATTTTGCTTTATTCCACCAAAGATCGAGTTATCATATGTGGCCATACGATAAAGAAGATTAATTAAGGTTCCCGGTGATCTAGGGCCTAAGTTTGATCCAGTTATTGAGTCATGTGCAATCAATCCCTGTAGCAATGGATTTTTAAAGTTATCCTCAAGTTCATCAGCAACATTTAAGCCTATCATGCGAGCAAACTCATTAAAGTTTTTCTTACCGAACAAGCGAACATTTAGTCCAAGTTTGAAAATTTTAAAATTATCAGAAAAACTATTTGTCATAATTCTTGGGGGTGAAGACTGCATAAATGCTCCAAGTGTTTTTGAAAAAAGGCTAAGTTTTTTTTCTAGTGCAAGAAAATTATCTGCATCCTCTGCAGAGAAACCTTCTAATGTCTTTTGGTCTTCATTTTTATTTCCTGAAAGTTTTAGATGCTGCCCTGTTTCAGATAATGCAATTGATTTTATAGAACGTAGATTAGTTGAAATAGCATCAATTGAAGATGTAACATTCTTATGAAGTCCTGGAATAAAATTTGTTAATTGATTTGTAAGTAGTCCACCACACTCATCTCTGGCTTCACAAATTAAAACTTTTTTATTTTTTTTGGATAGAATATTTGCACACACTAAGGCGTTATGACCTCCTCCAATAATAATCACATCATAAATTTTACTCATCAGTAGTAATTACCTTTTTGCTTAATGTTCATGTCATTTAATATTTCTCGAGCAGCGTTGGCTCCTGGTGCCCCCATAACTCCACCACCTGGATGAGTACTAGAGCTACACATGTATAAATCTTTTATAGGAGCTCGATATTGTGCATACCCAGTAATGGGTCTATTAAACATCAATTGATCCATTGTTAGTTCACCTTGAAAGATATTACCTTCTGTTAAACCAACTTCATCATGTATGTCCTTTGGAGTTCTAATCTCATAGTGGGCGATTAAGTCTTTAAAATCAGGAGAGTATTCAGAAATACGATTGATTATATGCTTACCAAATTCTTGTTTTTTTTTCTCATTCCAGCCGCCATCAGCCAGATCAAATGGAACATACTGAATAAAAACTGACATAAAGTGTTTGCCTGGAGCTGCCATAGTTGGATCACTCTTTGATGGTATACACATATCAACATATGGAAATTCTGACCATTTTCCACGCTTCCAATCATCGTACGCACCTTCCATCTCTTCTATTGTCTCTGTAAAATGCATGTCTCCACCACCACCTGGATCATCTTTTGGTATTGACGGAAATGTTGGCAATCCTTCAAGAGCTATATTCAGCTTTCCAGAAGATCCTCTAATTTTAAAATTCTTAACTCTTTTTACAAACTCTGGTTCTAAATCACTTTCATTAGTAATTTTTAAGAATGTTCTTTTCACATCTAAGTTCGAAACAATTTTTTTAGCATAGAACTCATCACCACTTTTAGTGGCAACACCTATAGCTCTTCCATTTTTTACAATTACATTTGTTACTTCGGAACTTGCTTGAATAACTCCACCATGACTTTTAAAACATTCGCTCATCGCCTGAGTTATTGAACCCATTCCACCACGTGCATAGCCCCATGAGCCTATAGCGCCATCAACTTCACCCATATAATGATGCAACAAAACATAAGCTGACCCAGGAGAACAGGGTCCCAAGGCCGTTCCAATAATAGCACTTCCAGATAAGTGGGCTTTTACAATATCACTTTCAAAGTATTCTTCTAAATAATCTCTGATACTCATTGTATAAAAACGTATGGTATCATAAATTTCTTTTTCACCTAAACCACCTAATTCATCTTTTGCAGCAAAGTATTTTGCAAATTCTAATGCACCAAATATATCTTTAGGCTTAAAAGAAGTTAAGTCTGGTGGAGTCATTTTTAATAATGGTTTAATGATTTTACACTGACGCATAACATCCCGGCTATAACGATCATAAGCCTCAGCATCATGAACAGAGTGTCGTGATATAGCTTTAACCGTCATATCATGATCATGATAATTAGCATAATAATCGCCATTCTTCATCATCGTTGCACTTCCTTCATAAGGAATAATTTGCAACCCATATTTGTATAATTCTAAATCTCTCATAATCTCGGGACGTAAAAGGCTGCAAACATAAGAACAGTTAGAATATTTCCATCCTGGATACAATTCTCTACTTACTGCAGCTCCCCCAATATATTCATTCTTTTCTAGAACAAGAACTTTAAGGCCAGCTTTTGCCATATAGGACGCTGCTGTGAGACCATTGTGGCCAGCACCGACAACTATTGCATCATAAGTATCTTTAGACATATAATGGTTATTTTACATATATTGAATGAATATTCAATCAATATTGTATATTTTTTACTGAAATTGTTATACTAATTGATAATAATTAGGTTTTTAAAAAAGTGAAAAAAGCTTTAAATACAGATAGCGATAATCTCTCTGCTAACCATCAAAAATTGGTAGATGCAACAATTGAAAGTATATCCCAAAGAGGACTAAGTGAGACTACGATTGCACATGTATCTACTTTAGCTGGCGTTTCGCAGGGCTATGCACATTTTAGATTTAAGTCTAAAGAAAATCTTTTGATAAGCTCGCTTCAATATTTATCAAATGAATATATGGATTCATGGAGCAGAATTTTTGAAGAAGAAAATCTACCTGCTTTAGACCGTCTCATCAAAATTATAGAAAATGATTTTCATAGTCGGATTGCAAGTAGAAAGAAAATAGCGGTATGGTTTTCATTCTATAGTGAGGTTAAATTTATTCCAGCTTATCAATCAATATGTCAGGATCAAGATAAGGTATATTTTGATCAATTAAAAAAAGTTCTTGAAGGAGTCATTGGTGATAATAGCTATAAAGATTTAGATGCCTCTGAAATTAGTGAAACCTATTTAGCTTTAGTTGATGGATTGTGGCAAAAAATACTTTTTGATCGAAAAAACTATTCAAATGAATTCTGCAAAGGTTTAGTTTACAAATATTTCAGAAGTATTTTTCCCAACGAAAATATCCTTGATATTAAATAAATGATTTTAGAAAAGTACATTGGTAAAAATTATAAGACATACCTAATTCTTTTTTTATGCTCTCTTATTATTGGAATTAAGCTTGGTACATTATTTCCATTACTGTCATTAATCTTAGAATCTCAGGGATACAGCAATACGCAAATTGGTCTTAATACTATTGCTCAGCCTATTGCTATAATTTTATTTGTTCGAGTAACTCCTATTATAATCCACAAAATTGGGTTAGCGCGTTCAATAATTATTGCGCAATTTTTTACAATCGCACTTTATTTTTCCTTTCCTCTCTTTGAAGGGCTTACGGCGTGGTTTATTATTAGATTTGTAATTGGCTTTGCAGGAGCCCTGGCTTGGAATGCTTTCGATACATGGATGTTGTCTATGGCCGATGATTCAAATCGAGGTAAAATAGTAACAATTTATAATACAATTTTTGTTTTAGGGTTTGCCATTGGCCCAATTGTTTTATCCTTTACTGGTATTGAGGGATGGCTACCATTTATAGTTATTGGTAGTCTATCATTTGTAGCAACACTGCCACTCATTTTACTTAAAGTAGAAAAAATTCAACTTCCAAAACATAGATCTTTACCGGTTTTTTCAGCGATAATTGCTGCGCCTACAATATTTGGTGCTGCAATTTTATGTGGCTTGGAAGATGTTATGTTTGTTACTTTTTTCCCTATTTTCTTAATAAAAAATAACCTTACACAAGAACTTGCTCTTCAATACGTTTTTATTGCGTTGTTAGGAGGGATTTTATTTACCCCAATAATTGGTATATTGTTAGACAAATATAATAAAAGACTCATTCTAAATATTACAGTTCTATTAATTTTAGTTGCTCCTATTATTGTTTGTTTCAATTTAGATAAATTTTATTTGTGTGTACTTTTTTTAGTACTTTGGGGCGGAGCATCAAGTGGCCTGTTTGTAATATCTTTAACAATGCTTGGAGAACGCTACTCTTCATCTCAAGTAGCAGGTGCAACAGCAATTTTAGTGATGGTTTTTGAAGTTGGTTCTGCAACCGGTCCTATCATTGGAGGGAAGGTAATGGATACAGTTGGACCAGATGGCTTTATTTACACATTATCAGCTTTAGCATTTATATTTTTACTGGTATCAATCTATAGAACCATTAGGCGATAATTATGCAATATGAACTACATCAAGCTAATTTAAATGATTATAAAATAATAAGTTCAACTTTTGACCAGTATAGATTATTTTATAAACAAGAGTCAGACATTGAAGGTGCTGGAAAATATATCAAAGAAAGATTAAAGAATAATGAAGCTGTAATTTTTTTTATCAATATTAATAATAAATGTGCTGGCTTTACACAACTATATCCTACATTCGACTCTGTAAGACTTAGAAAAAAAATTGTTTTATATGATTTATTTGTCTGTGAAGAGTTTAGACGCCAAGGGTTTGGGAAAGTATTGATGAATGCAGCAAAGGGATATGCAGAATTAAATAGTTTTGGATCTATTGAGCTGTCTACGGCAAAGAAAAATTTAGCCGGACAATCTCTTTATGAGTCTCTTGGCTATATTCAAGATCAAGAATTTTACAGTTATGATTTAGAAATATGATCCTGTGTTTGATCTAAGGATTTTTTTAACTTTTCAACAAGCTCATCAATATGATTATTGTTAAAAATTAAAGGTGGGCAAAATATCATACCATCTCTAACTGCACGCATTACTAAGCCATTCTCAGTACAATAATCTCTACAAATTCCACCTACAACTCCTGTCTCTGCAAACATTTCTTTTTTTTCTTTATTTTTTACAAGCTCCACGGCACCTATAAAACTTTTCATTCTAACCTCTCCCACAAGAGAGTGTTCTGCAATTTCTTTCATGCGCTTTTCTAAATAAACTGAAGTTTTGCTAGAGTTTTCTATAAGGTTTTCTTCCCGAATAATCTTTAAATTTTCAATAGCTACTGCACAAGCAACTGGGTGTCCTGAGTATGTGTAGCCATGATTAAAGTCTCCACCTTTTTCAATAAGGATATCAGTAACCCTTTTTCCTACCATGATGCCAGAAAGTGGTATGTATCCTGAGCTTATACCTTTGGCCATCGTAATAATGTCGGGCTTTATATTATAAGTATCACTGCCAAACCAATTTCCAGTACGTCCAAATCCACAAATCACCTCATCAACAACTAATAAAATATCATATTCTTTACAAATCTCTTGAACTCTAGGCCAATAAGTTTCTGGTGGAATTATAACTCCTCCTGCACCTTGAATTGGCTCGCCTATAAATGCTGCTATATTTTCAGCTCCAATTTCATTGATTTTTTCTTCTATTTTATTGGCTGTAAAAATTCCAAATTCTGCTGGAGTCATTTCTGCTCCATATTTATACCAATATGGTGGCATAACATGTTCAAAGCCAGGCATCAATCCGCCCTGTTCATGCATCCCCGTCATACCACCCAAGCTAACTCCAGCCATCGTACTTCCATGGTAGGCATATTCACGGCTTATAAATGTCTTTTTTTTAGGCTGCTCTTTTAAGTCCCAATAACGTCTAACCATCCTGACAACAGTATCATTTGCTTCGGATCCACTAGATGAAAAGAATGCATGATTTAAATCATTCGGAGCAATTTCTGCAAGTTGTTGTGCAAGCTCAATAGATGGTGTTGTTGCTGTTTTAAAAAAAGAATTATAATAGGGTAATTCTTGCATTTGTTTATAAGCAACTTCAGCTAAATTTTTTCTACCATAACCGACATTAACACACCAAAGGCCGGACATAGCATCTAAGAACTGCTTATTATCACTATTTGTTAAATAAACTCCATCGGCCTTAACAATAATATTACTACCTTCTTTTGCTAGTGCTTTATAATTAGTAAATGGATGAAGGTGATGTGCAGTATCCATATCTTGCCATTGTTTTGTTGTTCTATTTAGATATGCCATGATTATTTAAATGCCTGTATTCCTGTTATTGATTTACCCAATATTAAAGTGTGGATATCATGAGTTCCTTCGTAAGTTTTTACTGTTTCAAGATTCATCATATGTCTCATAACATGATACTCATCTGATATTCCATTGCCACCTAAAATATCTCTCGAATTTCTGGCAATGTCTAGAGCTTTTGAACAATTATTTCTCTTAATCAAGCTTACCATATCACTATTATTATTACCCGATTCTATCAATCTACCCACTTTAATTGCAGCCTGCAGCCCAAGAGCAATTTCAGTTTGCATATCTACTAACTTAGTTTGCACAAGTTGAGTTGCTGCAATAGGTTTTTCAAACATTATTCGATCTAGTGCATACTGCCTTGCAGTTGCATAACAGAATTCTGCAGCGCCAAGAACACCCCAAGCAATTCCATATCGAGCACTGTTTAAGCAACTAAATGGTCCTTTTAATCCAATAACATTTGGAAGGACTTTGTCATGTGGACATAAGACATCTTCTAACACAATCTGACCTGTAATAGATGCTCTCAATGAAAGTTTGCCTTCTATCTTTGGCGTAGAAAGTCCCTTGATTCCCTTATCAACAATAAATCCTAAAATTTTTCCTTCTTCATTTTTAGCCCAAACAATTAAAACATCGGCTACTGGTGAATTGCTTATCCACGTTTTAGTTCCATTTAAGATATAACCATCCGTTGTTTTTTTAGCTGTAGTTCTCATTGAATTTGGATCACTGCCTGCATCTGGTTCTGTTAAGCCAAAGCTTCCTATCATTTCACCTTTAGCTAGTTTTGGTAAATAAAAATTTTTCTGTTCTTCGGAGCCATATTTATAGATAGGAAACATAACTAAACTAGACTGTACAGACATCATAGAGCGATAGCCGCTATCCACTCTTTCTATCTCTCTTGTGATCAGGCCATATGTAATATAATTAGTTCCAGCACACCCATAGCCTTCTATCATTGGCCCTAGAATTCCTAGGGCACCCATCTCTTTAATTATATCTGGATTAAAATGCTCATGCCTATTTTCCTTAATAATCCTAGGCATAAGCTTATCTTGACAGTAATTTTTTACAGAAGTTTGAACTAATTTTTCCTCTGAAGTTAATTGACCCTCGCTTATAAGCGGATCATCCCAAGATAACTCTTGTTTTGCATTTTCAGATTTATTTTTTATACTAAAGACCATATCTATAAGAAATAAATGATATATATAATATATAAGAAGTAAATTTAAATTAAGACATGTATTCACCAACAAAACCAATAGTAGCTTTATTTGCTGATATTATTACAAAACCTGATGATAAAAGAATTTATCATGGGTCTGGTGCTAATTATATAAAGGCTCTGGCAACAGCTACTAATTGTGCTCCTATTATTTTGCCTGCTCTTCCTGGTATAAATAATTATAGAAAAATTCTTGATAGAGTTGATGGAGTTATGCTTACTGGAAGCTTATCAAATGTTCATCCTGGTTTTTATAATAAAGATAAATTAGTAGAACCGTCTGACCTGGATAGAGATAAAACAGTCCTGCCATTAATTGACCACATCTTTAATAAGGAGATCCCAATGCTTGCAATATGTAGAGGGTTTCAAGAAGTTAATGTTGCAATGGGTGGATCGCTTCATGCAGATATTCATGATGTCCCTGGTCGAATGGATCATCGCGCTCCAAAAAAAGGTAGTTTGGAAAGTCAGTATGACAAGCAACATGAAATTTTTCTAACTGAAAATGGTAAGCTTGAAAAATTAGCTGGCTCTCCTACGCTTGAAGTAAATTCACTTCACACACAAGGAATTGATCAACTAGGAAAATCTTTAGTTATTGAAGCCGTAGCCAAAGATGAAACTATTGAAGCTATAAGCTTAGATAATTATAGTGGATTTTTCTATGGTGTACAATGGCATCCAGAGACTAGCGTCGAAACAGATGATTTTTCTAAAAAACTCTTTTCTCAGTTTAATGATGCTGTTGAGTCTAGAAACTTAAATGGAAAATAACTTATCTTTTATTAATTCGGCTTTTAGATATTCTTGCCGCTTCATTAATCGCAGCAATTAAGCTGCTTTCATTAGCAATAAACTTTTTGGCAATATCAAACCCTGTTCCATGATCTGGGCTTGTTCTTACTAGGTTTAATCCAACTGTAAAATTTATTGTATTATAAAAATCAATTGTTTTTACTGGAATTAAAGCTTGATCATGATACATGCATAAAACCGCATCATAGTTTTTAAGATTCTCCGGAGTAAAGGCTGTATCTGCAGCAACAGGTCCTTCAACTTTTATTATTTTTTTTAATGCATTAATAGCTGGTTTAATAACTTTATTTTCCTCATTACCCAACAAGCCATTATCACTAGCATGTGGGTTTAATCCTGTAACTATAATTTTTGGCGATTTAATATTAAAATCATTTTTTAAAGATCGATTCATTAATATAAGGGTGTCTTTAATGGTCTTTTTTGTTATTAATTTACTTACTTTTTTAAGCGGTACGTGAACAGTTAATGGGACTACTTTAAGAGTTTTATTAATTAACATCATACAAAAATTTTTTGATTTACTTTTTTTTGCTAAATACTCTGTGTGTCCCCTGAAGCTCTTTAAGGCGTAGCTAATAATTTCTTTAGAAACTGGATTAGTAACTATTGCCGACACTTTTTTAGTTTTTATAAATCCTAAAGCTAAATCAATTGCCTTTAAAATTATTCTTGCATTTTTTTTACTTGGTTTTCCCAATTGGGTATTTTTGCATACATCTAGATGGTAAATAGGCAAAAAACTCTTAAACACCCTATTGACATCTTCTATTGAATCTATCTTTTTTAAAGGCACATTAATCTTCATTGCTTTTGTAATGGCTAAAACATACTCATAATCATGGATTAAAAAGAAAGGATTTTTCCCATTATTTTTTTTCCATGCTTTTAATGTTATTTCAATTCCAATACCAGATGGATCTCCCATAGTCACTGCAATTGGTTTATTTAGATCATTCATTTTGTTTTAAAAAATTCCAAAAATTTTCTTTTTGAATTGATTTTTACATTTATCAAGTTGTTGTTTATATTTCTTTGATCGTTTATCTACTATCTTTGCAGTATTAATCAGCCATTGTTGATTTTTATAAGTCTTATTCTTATAACCACCATGGCCTTCATGGTATGCGAGGTATTGATTGTATGCATCATTTTTTTTAATACCGTTTATTTTATAAGTTTTATTAATATACCAGCCTGTAAAATCAACTGCATCTGCAAAATTAACTCTTGATGCTAGCGGTCTATTTTCCTCTTTCTTGTACCAGTTCCAAGTTGAGTCAATTGCTTGTGAATAGCCAAACGCACTAGATTTTCTTTTCCACGGAATAAGGCCCAGTAATTTTGTTCTTTCTGGCTTAACTCTATTTTGAAATGAAGACTCTTGTCGCAAAATAGACATTTGAACATGAATAGGTGCTCCCCATTGTTCTTCTGATCTATTAACCAAGCGATACCACGATGATTTATCTTTAAATATTTGACAAATATTCTCTTGCTGTTGTGGGGGTTTGCTCGCACAGCCAGATAAAATAAGTCCTATTAGTAAAAAAGAAGTAATGAATTTCATAATTTATATTTACTTAAAGTTATATAAATAATACCTTTCGCAAGTCTTAAATGAAACCTCTATTTAAACCAGAATTATTAAGTTGGCTATGCCTAGTTACACTGGCCATAGTTTGGGGCTTAAACTTTATCTTTATTAAGATAAGTGTGGAAGATGTTGGACCTACAGTTAATGTTTTTTTAAGGCTTCTTTTAGGCTCAGCTATTCTTTCCATATATTTAAAAAGCTCTAAGCGCTCACTTCCTCTAAAAAATAAAAATATAATATTTTATTTAATCGTTGGACTACTTGGAATGGCACTACCATTCTTTTTGATTTCTTCTGCAGAAGTTCATATTGATTCTGGTATTGCTGGATTGCTAATGTCGCCAATGCCACTACTTACTTTAGGCCTATCTGCACTTTTTCTTAAAGATGAAATTATTAATAAAACAAAAATTTTATCTTTCGTTGTGGCTTTTTGTGGATTGATTGTCTTATTTGGTCCTGAGAATATATTATCCTTGGGAGGTGAAAATAGAATCCAATTTTATAGTCAAATTATAGTTTTTATAGCAGCATGTAGCTATGGCACTAATGCTATTATATCTAAACTTGCTCCCAAAATAGATGTTGTTGCAATGGCAACTGGTGCCTGTGTCGGTGGTTTAATTTTTATTACACCTTTGGCTGTTTTCTATGATCCCATATTTGCAGCAACCTTCACTAATGAATCTATTGTTGCAATAATTATTCAAGGTGTATTTGGTACTGCTATAGCCAACATTCTATTTTTTAAGATCATTGAACTTAGGGGGCCGGTCTTTTTATCTCTAATTAATTTTATGATACCTCCAATCGCTTTCTTTTCTGGTGTTCTATTTTTGAATGAAACAATTAAGATTAATGCCTTATTAGCATTGTTAATGATATTATTGGCTTTGTTTATAAATTATAGATCCTCAAAAACTAACTCAACAAATTGATTGCTCACTTATATCTGGTGAAATATATTTAAAGCAACTTATGCTCTCAATTCAAAATCTTTCGAAAAACTTTGGCGGAATAAAAGCTGTTAATAATGTTTCACTGAATATAAAAAAAGGCTCAATCACTGGTCTCATAGGGCCAAATGGAGCTGGAAAAACAACACTATTTAATATCATTGCTGGAAATATTAAAAATAATTCTGGTCAAATCTTTCTTGAGAATGATGATATTACACATCTGCCATCACATGAATTATTTGATAAAGGTTTATTAAGAACTTTTCAAATAGCACATGAGTTTTCAAGACTTACTGTGCTGGAAAATTTAATGGTAGTTCCAGGGGCACAAACTGGTGAAAAATTAATTGGTACTTGGTTTAATTATTCAAAAGTAAAGACTGAAGAAATTGCTATTCGTGAGAAAGCTGAAGAAGTAATTGAATTTTTAAAACTTACTCACTTAACACACGAGTTGGCTGGAAATCTTTCTGGAGGACAAAAAAAACTTTTAGAGCTTGGAAGAACCATGATGGTTGATGCAAAACTAGTACTCTTAGATGAAGTGGGTGCAGGAGTAAATAGAACTTTACTAAAAGATATAGCATCAACTATTTTAAGATTAAACCAGGAACGGGGCTATACATTCTGCATGATTGAACATGATATAGATTTTATTAGTGAACTTTGTGACTGGGTGATTGTTATGGCTGAAGGAAGCATATTGACTCAAGGAAAAATAGAAGAAATTAAAAATAATGAATCTGTTATTGAGGCCTACCTAGGAAAGACAAAATTATAATGCAAAATAAATACTTTGAATGTCATAATTTAATAGGTGGATATGGTGGTGCTGATATTCTTCATGGTTGTAGTATTGCAATTGATAAAAATGAAATTGTAGTAATTGTTGGTCCTAATGGTGCTGGTAAATCTACGGCTATGAAAGCTATGCTTGGGATGATTCAAATAAAATCTGGAACAATCTCTTTTAATGGTAATGATATTTCAAAGCTTTCTCCTCAAGATAGAATTAATCAGGGTCTTAGCTTTGTACCGCAAACAAATAATGTCTTTACAGAACTTACTGTTAGAGAAAATTTAGAAATTGGAGCTTATATTAGAAAAGATAATTTTGAGGAAACAATAGAACAGATTTATGATTTATTTCCTGTGTTAAAAGATAAGCGTTCCCAGTTAGCTGGAGAATTGTCAGGTGGACAAAGACAGCAGGTCGCCGTAGGCCGAGCTTTAATGACCAAGCCTTCAGTTCTAATGCTTGATGAGCCTACAGCTGGTGTTTCACCAATTGTTATGGATGAATTATTTGAGCGCATAATTGAAATAAAAAAAACTGGTATGGCTATATTGATTGTTGAACAAAATGCTAAACAAGCTCTCAATATTGCAGACTATGGCTATGTTTTGGTAAATGGAGAAAATAAACATTTTGGCACAGGTGCTGAGCTGTTAGACAGCAAAGAAGTAAGACAATCTTTTTTAGGGGGTTAATTTTAAATTGGAATATATAGATATAATAAACGCAATTGTTTTGCTTTCTAATTTTGTTTTATTGCCTGCAATTACTTATGGCTCGCAACTAGCTTTAGCTGCATTGGGTGTTACTTTAATCTATGCAGTTTTAAGATTTTCAAATTTTGCACATGGTGATTTAATGTCATTTGGTACGATGGCAACTATTTTAATTACATGGTGGTTACAAAGCATAGGAATAACTGGAGGCATATTGCCAACAGCCCTAATTGCTTTACCATTTGGAATTTTAGCAACAATCATCTTATGTTTATTTATTGATCGAAGTGTTTATAAATTTTATAGAAAACAAAAAAGTGTTCCTGTGGTTTTTATGATTGTCTCAGTTGGTGTTATGTTTACTTTAAATGCACTTGTTAGATTTATTATTGGGCCTAATGATCGTAAATTTTTTGATGGTGAAAAATTTATCATTAAAGCGATTGAGTTTAAAAATTTAACTGGACTTGATGAGGGTCTTGCAATCAGATCAACCCAAGTAATTACAATTGTTGTTGCTATAGTAACAATGGTATTATTATTTTGGTTTTTGCAAAAATCTAAAACTGGAAAATCTATGCGTGCATTTTCTAACAATGAAGACTTAGCCTTGCTTTCAGGTATTAATCCAGATCGAGTAGTCTTATACACTTGGATTATTGTAGGTGCGTTAGCAACTATTGCTGGTGTTTTATATGGATTAGATAAAAGCTTTAAACCTTATACATATTTTTCACTCGTACTGCCTATGTTTGCTGCAGCAATTATTGGTGGAGTTGGTAGTCCGATAGGTGCAATTGTTGGCGGCTATATTATTGGATTTTCAGAAGTAATGCTTACATATGCTTATAAAAAATTCTTAATGTATATTTTACCAACTAACCTGGAGCCATCTGGTCTAGTGCAATTTCTATCTACTGATTATAAATTTGCTATATCTTTTATCATACTTGTCATTGTTCTAATAATTAGGCCAACTGGAATATTTAAAGGAAAAACATTATGATTGAAAAGTTAAGAGCCCCTATTGCCTTCTTATTTATGGGGCTCTTATTGTTATCAGTTGGGTTTGGACAATCTTGGTCAGTTGCATTAGGAATTATTAACCTATGTTTAATTTCAGCGATTATGTCACTTGGGGTCAATATTCAGTGGGGATATGCTGGATTATTTAATGCAGGCATTATGGGTTTTGTTGCAATAGGTGGTGTCTCGGCAGTACTGGTGTCACATGAGCCGGTCCAGGAGGCGTGGTCTTTAGGTGGTTTCGGATTATTAACAAGTTTGTTAGTTATAGTATCAGGTTATATTTTAGTTTTACTTATACGAAAAAATTTAAGTTCTCTTTTATTAAGAAGAATAATGATCACCACAATATCATTACTAGGCTTATTTATCGTTTTATACTTTTATAAACCCGCTGTAAGTTCAATTGAATCAATTAATCCAGCTAAAACTGGATTTCTTGGTGGGCTTGGTTTGCCTATTATTTATTCTTGGTTAGTAGGTGGAATTTTTGCTGGCATAGTTGCCTTCTTTATAGGGAAAATTACCCTTGGCCTAAGATCTGATTATTTAGCAATAGCAACATTGGGTATTTCTGAGATTGTTATTGCAATATTAAAGCATGAGGATTGGCTGTCACGAGGTGTAAAAAATGTTACTGGACTCAGTAGGCCTGTGCCATACGAAGTTGATTTACAACAAGCCGATTGGTTTATTACTTTAGTATCATGGATTAATCATCAAAAGATATCAGCTATTTTAAATTTAACAGATCAACAAATTTATATTAATCAACTAATAATTGATTCATCTGGTTTATATGTAAAAATTTGTTATGCGCTTTTATTTACAGTTGTTTTATTGATAATTCTTGCTTTTAGCAATCGTGCGTTAAATTCTCCCTGGGGTAGAATGATGAGAGCAATTAGAGACAATGAGGATGCAGCAAGCGCTATCGGTAAAAATATTTTTAAACAACATCTCCAAGTATTTATAATTGGATCGGCTGTTGTGGGAATTGCTGGTGCAATGCTTACTACTTTAGATGGTCAATTCACTCCTGGCAGCTATCAGCCTCTTAGATTCACATTTATTGTTTGGATTATGGTAATTGTAGGTGGAAGTGGAAACAATCTTGGTTCAATTTTTGGAGGTTTTTTTGTATGGTTTATGTGGATAGAGGCGGAACCCTTATCAATATTTATAGTTCATGCGTTAACAGGTGGCCTGGATTTTGACAATGTAATTAGATTGCATCTAATTAAAAGTGCACCACATTTAAGGTTATTCTTGATGGGAATGATATTACTGCTGACAATGCGATTTATGCCACAAGGTGTAATACCAGAAACTATAAAGCGGACATAAAAAAACTCGACAGCCCTTTTTAAGACTGCCGAGTTTGAAAGTTAGCTTATTATCTAAATTTAATTGTATTAAATTTACCACCACCAATTTCTAGTTCTTTAAATGAACCTGTAGATTCACCAACTTCAGTAAACTCTACATTAGTAGCTCCTTGATAGTTTACTTGGCCGCCATTGCTTAAAATATCTAAAGCTTTAGCTAGTTCTCCTGGCAATATTATTTCACCCGGTGCATTAGCTACGTTCATAATATTTGCCGCAATTGAAGCTCGATCAGAAGAGTTGCCTGCTTGCATTGCTAAGATCATTAGCGCCGCTGCGTCGTAAGACTCTGGTTCGTATGGTCCGTCACCTGGAATTCCATTTGCGCTTGCAACTGCTTTGAAGACATTCGCTCCTTCAGAATCAGATCCTGCAATTGTTCCGAATGTTCCACTTAAGTCACCGTCAACATTATCTATTAAGCTTTGTCCAATCATACCATCACTTAAAATAAATCTTGAAAATGCCCCTGAATCAATTGAGCTTTGAATAATTCCTCTTCCACCTTGATCAAGATATCCAATTACCAAAAGTTCTTGCGCACCAGAGGCAGACAAGGCAGCAACTTCAGCTGAATAATCTCCCTTACCATCTTCATGTGCAGCATCCATTGTAACTGTTCCACCTAGTGTTTTAAATGCAGAACTAAAGCTATCCGCCAAACCTTTGCCATAGTCATTGTTTGTATAGGTAACTGCAACTTCTGAAATACCTCTTTCAATTACAACCTGTGCTAAAATTTCTCCACCTCTTGCATCAGATGGCGCAGTTCTAAAAAAATAACCATTGTCATCTATGTCTGTTAAAGCTGGTGATGTTGCTGATGGTGAAATCATTGTTACACCATTTGGTATTGCAACATTATTAGCTATTGCAGTTGTTACACCTGAACAGTCAGCGCCCATTATGCCTGCAACCCTATCTGATGTTACTAATCTATCTGCTGCTGAAGTAGCTGCAGCTGCATCAATACATGTGGAATCTGCTCTCACAACTTCTATAGTAGATCCACCCAATAGCTTGCCTGAATCAGAGGCTTCTTTAAAAGCTAGTTCTGCTGAAGCTGCCATAGTTGGTGTTAGTGATTCAATTGGTCCTGTAAAACCAAGAATGACTCCCATTTTAATATTTTCTGCCACTACTGACGTAGTTAGCATTGCTACACTTAATATTGCAGCTATCATTACTTTTTTCATCTTCTTTTGTACTCCAAATTAATAAACTGTTTTTATGCTAGCAAATACTTTTAGTTCAAGCAATGCTTCATTTTTAGTCAACATTTAGTACTGCATCGATGTTTGTGGTATAGTTTGGAGAACAATTTTCCTTCTTTTGAGCCCATACTCCTGAGAGCTGCTCTGAAGCAATTTTAATGGTATTCCCTCCATGTCTTAAATTAATCTTGTCTATGGCTACCATTAACTCATCTCTTATTGTAGAATTTTTTGAGAATAGGTCTACAGGTTCCTCACCTTCAGGATAAAATCCAGAAAGCAACACACCCGCTTTTTGATAAGCATAGCCTGTCTTAAATATTTTTCTTGTTAAATTTGATGCAACTTTGACAACCTCAATTGTATCGTTTGAAGGTTTAGATAAATGAATAGATGTTGTATTAAAATAATATTTATTTTTCTTATCAAATGGATTAGTTCTTAAAAAAACTGTAACTGAAGATGTTAACAGTTGTTCTTTTCTAATGCGCTCTACAGCTCTACGTGCAAATATTGAAACTGCCTGTTGAATATCAGCTAATTCTTTTAGACTTTGTCCAAAAGATCTTGAGGTGCAACAACTTTTTCTAGTTGTACGAACTTCCTCTAATGGCAAGCATGACGTACCTCTTAATTCAAAGACAGTTTTTAACCCATTAATACTCATTAATTTTCTAATCCTTGAATCTTCAGCATCCTTTAGTTGTTTAATATTATAAATGCCATGCATATTTAATTTTTTTGAAAGTTGTCTTCCAATACCCCAAACTTCACCTACTTCTATGCAAGATAGAACTGCATCAATATTTTTTAGATTTAATAGAGAGCATACTCCATTAAAAGACTCATCATCTTTTGCTAAATGATTTGCAGTCTTTGCTAAAGTTTTTGTATTTGCAATTCCAATACTGACTGGGATGCCTGTATATTGTAGTATCACTTTTCTTATCTTATGCGCGTACTTTAAGAGATCTCCTGGAATTCCTGTTAATCTTATAAAAGCCTCATCTATAGAATATACTTCTATGTCATTAGTGAACTCAGCAATAGTATTCATTACTCTTCGAGACATGTCTCCGTACAAGGTATAATTAGATGAAAACACATGAACTTTTTCTCTTCTAATAATGTCTTTGACTTTAAATAACGGCACACCCATTTTTATGCCAAGTGCTTTTGCTTCTTTAGATCTAGCAATTATACATCCGTCATTATTTGATAATGCAACAACAGGCTTATTATTTAATTTTGGATTAAAAACTCGTTCACATGATACATAGAAAGCATTACAATCAATTAGTGCAAAAACTTCATTTGTCATTTTATTTTTTATACAACTTATGAATTGAGTGAATGCAGACACCCCAAATAATTAAATCCATTTCCTCTGAAACATGGGCACTAGAATAATCATTGTTTGCTGAAAGCAATGTAACTTCATTTTTTTTTATTTGTAAAATCTTAATACTGAGCTCACCATCTAGTACTGCAACAACTATTGTTCCATTGGTTGGCTTAATGCTTCGATCCACTATAATTAAGTCACCTGGATAAATACCAACACCTGTCATTGATTTACCACGAGCTTTTACAATGAATGTTGCATTGGGATTAAGGATTAGTTTTTTATTTAGATCAATGGATCCTTCAGTGTAATCTCTTGCTGGAGAAGGGAATCCACATTCAACTCCCTCATTATAAAAGGTTAATTTCATTATATAAATAAGATATTGTTCTTGTTTTGTTCTATTATTGCACCGCCAAAGAACAGAGTCAACTACATATAAAATATTAAGATAAAAACTGTTTCTTAAAAAAAGAAACGACATCTTTATGGGATTGTCTTCGTGCATCCCAATTGCCGCCTGCGTGAGCACCTAATATATCTGGTGTTTCTTTAATCAGTCTAATGCGGCCTTCTTTTTCGTCACAATTAATAATATTATCATTAATCGTGAAAGTTAGGTGGCCTTTCTTATCAATAATAGCAAACTTTTCCGTAAGTTTTACTGCATAAGGTATAAACTCTATAGGATCTATAGAGTCGAATGAATGATGTGCATTCGGATAAACAATTAAACTAACATTAGGCTTTGATGGTTTTATATACTCAATAATGTTTTGTACCAAACTTGTAGGAGTATAGTCATCATCATTACCACATAGTATATGCATTGGTGCATCAGACCACTCATTAATATTTGGTTTAATGTGCGTACCAGGATACAAAGGTAGATGTGCTGAGAATTTTTCATCTCCAGTAGTTAGGGAATCAATAATAGGTTTCCACGCTGAATAAAAAGCTGCACTACCACCAAGACTCCATCCCATAATACCAATTTTATTGGAATCAATATCTGGATGCTGTGACATAAAAGATAATCCACGAAAGGCATCTGTAATCATTGTAGCTAATGTAACAGCTATTTGATCTTCAATAATTGACATCAAGCCTCTTGCTTCAAAACTATGAATTCTAAAAACAGCTATGCCTGCCTCTAATAAATTAACCATATGATCATGATGATTTCCTCTTAAGCCTGCACTACCATGAATTGCGATTACTAATGGACAAGGTAATTTGGCATTTTCTGGAAATATTAATGTGCCGTATATTTGTTCTTTTGGCTCCAGATCAATATTATTTAAGATGTGATAAAATTCGAATGGACTTGATGATTTAAAAAAGAAAACACCTGCTTTTTTTTTATCAAATTTATTATTTATATCATCCATTAAAAAATGACTCTAATAGAAATATATATATTATCCATATAAAAATTGGGCCTAAGCAAAACTGCAAAGGTCCAATTTTTTATTTAGAGCTTTGACTTAGTCTCTAATGGAGTAAGCAACAACACCAACTTCAGATTTATCAGTTCCAATTTTTTCTGCTTCAGCACTAATTCTTAACCCGATAGTTTGCTTAATCAGTAAAAGTATTATGTATGAAATTACAAACACAAAGATAGATACAGAAAATAAACCAATAAACTGGGTTCCATATGAAGTACCAGGAGTTGTCCACGGAACAATTAAAGTGCCCCAAATACCAGCAAATAAATGCACTGGTATAGCTCCAACCACATCATCAATTTTTAATGAGTTTAAAATACCTGTACCCACATACATAATTGCACCACCAACAGCGCCAATTAAAATTGCTTCTATTGGGCTTGCGTATAATGGCGCTGCAGTAATTGAAACCAACCCTGCAAGAGCTCCGTTTAACATCATAATGATATCTGTCTTGCCACCAATTACACGAGTTATCAAGGCGCCAATTACACAGCCACCACAACCAGCAAGCTGAGTGTTCATAAATATTGTAGACATTGCATTTGCATCCTCAAATGACCCAAGAGCTAATTGAGAGCCACCATTAAAGCCATACCAACCCATCCATAAAATAAATGTTCCAAGTGTAACAAGTGGTATTGATGATGCAGCAAAAGGTTCCATAGATTGAATCTCACCTTTATTACTAAAACGTCCTAAGCGTGGCCCTAATAAAAGCACCCCTGCTAGAGCTGCCGAGCCGCCAACCGCATGTACAAGTGTTGAACCTGCAAAATCATAAAAACCAAGAGTAGCTAACCAACCACCGCCCCACTGCCAACCCATAGTAATAGGATAAATAAATCCACCTATTGCTGCTGCAAATAAAAAGAATGGCCAAATTTTAATTCGCTCCGCTACTGCACCAGAAACAATTGATGCTGTCGCACAAACAAATAAAGTTTGGAAAAACCAAAATGATGCGGGTGCCCAGTTACCTTGTGGTGCAGACGTATCACTCCAGATAGCTAGTGTGCCTATGTAGCCACCTTCTGGGATTCCAAAACCAAGATTATAGCCAACTAAATAAAACATTACTGAAACGATTGCAAATTTTCCAATATTCTTGGCAGCAATTGTTGTAACACTTTTTGTTGTTACCAAGCCTGACTCTAACATGCAAAATCCTGCTGCCATCCACATGACTAAAAAACCACAAACTAAAAATGAAAAAGTGTTAAAAATATATGCCACTTCTGTGTCAATTTCAGCAAAAGCTGATGGCATAAATAATGACGATAAAATAATTGTTAAAATAATAATGCGATTAATCATAGTGAGTCCCTTATTTAATTTCTAGACCTACAAGAAAATAAAAACTAAGTAGTGACCACTATGAACTGCTGCCAGAATGGCACTAAAGATAAAATTTACTAGTTTTAGGTAGAAGCAGACTCTCATGAAATAAGGGATGGAGAGTCTACTTCTTAACTAACAGAAAGAGTTAGTCTCTTATTGAGTAAGCTATCACGCCTGTCTCAACAATATCTGTACCTTCTTTTTGGGCTTCATCACTTAGTCGTATTCCAATTGTTGCATTCATAATCATCCAAATTATATATGAAACAACAAACACGGCAGCTACAACTGAAGCTGTGCCAAGCAACTGGGTACCAAAGTTTGTATCACTATTTGATAATGGTACAGCCAATGTTCCAAATATACCTGCTAATAAATGTACAGGTATAGCTCCAACTACATCATCAATTTTTAACTTTGTTAAAACCTCTGTACCTATGATTACAACCAAACCACCCACAGCACCAATTGCAATTGCTAGTCCTGGTGTTGGCATTAAAGGTTCAGCAGTAATTGCAACCAAGCCTCCCAAGGCCCCGTTTAACATCATAACTACATCTGTTTTACCTTTCCACAATCTAGTAACAACAGCACAAGCCATTACACCGGCACAAGCTGCAAGATTAGTGTTTATATAAATTGTACCAATAGCATTGATATCATCAAAAGTGCCCATTGCTAGTTGAGATCCACCATTAAAGCCAAACCAACCAAACCATAGTATAAAAGTACCAGCAGTTGCTAGTGGAATAGATGAGCTTGCAAATGGAATGAGTTTACCACCGTCAAACCTACCTAATCTTGGTCCAAGAATAATTGCACCAGCTAAGGCCGCAGCACCGCCAGCAGCATGCACTAAAGTTGAGCCAGCAAAGTCAGAAAATCCTGCTACAGATAACCATCCGCCGCCCCACTGCCAACCCATAGTAATAGGATAAATAATTCCAGTTAAAATTGCAGTGAATAAAAAGAAGGGCCAGATTTTAATTCTTTCAGCTAAAGTTCCTGAAACAATTGAGGCTGTTGTTGCACAAAATACCATCTGGAAAAACCAGTCAGAACTAGCTGAATAACCATCCGCTAATGCAGAGCCATCAGTCCAAATTGAGAAGGAGCCAATATAACCACCTTCTGGAATGCCATATGCAAGATTATAGCCTACAAGCCAGAACATCATTCCAGCAATTGAGTATAAGCCGATATTTTTAGCAGCAATGGCTGATACACTTTTAGATGTAACAAGTCCTGATTCTAGCATACAGAATCCTAGTGCCATCAACATCACTAAGAATCCAGATACTAGAAATAGGAAACTATTTAAAATATAAGCTGTTTCTTCTGCAACTTCAGCAAAAGCTGTAGATACAAATAGTGATAAGAAAACTATTGTTAAAGATAAGGTTCGTTTAAACATTTTTTTTTCTCCATTGATTAATTTAATAAATTAAATATCACTTAAAAATGTTGCTTCTCAATTATCATTGTATGCCAAACTGTCAGAAAGAAATGCATAAGCAGCTAAAAAATAAGTATAGATTTTATTTACTTGCTCTGAATTCCATCGTTTGGTGAGTAGTTTCATGGCCTGATTTTTGTTATGGCTCCTGCTTTATATAATTCTATTTCTGGGTGCTGAGGTATTTGAGTTATAAACAACTATTTTATTTTCAGTAACAACTGAATTTTAAATAACGACCATCTAATTCAAAAATAATTTTCTTAGTATTGTTAACAGTTATAAAAGCTGCCGAGTATTATTTATAGTCAATATATATCGGTGAAGACCAAGCTCTTGGTTCATCTAACTCTGAGCAAGCATCGACATCTGCTGGCATTCTCCAATCTCGGGTACATAGATTGATGCTAATACAGTTGCCTTCAGAGTCCCGTTCGCATCTAGCGCCTTTAGTATTAATTTGCAGCGATGGTTCTTCAATTGCTCTTACGTAATAACTCGTATCGATTTTAGATGATGCAAACTCATTGTCTGTAAAGTTAAATTCACAACCCACTTGGTTTTCAGGGCAATTATGAACAAGCCAAGGATCTTGTATACGATCTACAACTGGTTGATTTTCATATTCTTGTGGCATAACACGAACTACTTCTATTCGAGTTATTGCTTTCCTTATGTCGCTTGGATTGTAACATTCGTTATAACAAAGTTGTTCAATACGCTCTGCACCAAGTGCTGTATAAGCATCTTCAGGGCAGCCTTCTTTTTGCTCAAATGAGCCCATAGCCTTTACTTCGAAAGTTGGATTATTGTTTTGTTCGCTTACTGCACCCATGGGAATTTTTTCGTTTCCTTTCAGCATATTAAACCAAAGTAATATTCTAGGTCCACTAGTTGCATATGTCTCATGGCGTTTAAAAGCATTCCAAATTTGTTCTTTTGAGCGACCTTCTGAATGAACAGCTGCTAATCCACCAGTTTGCAGAAAACCTCTTTGTCTTTCAAACTCAATTGTATTAAAGCCCAATTTAAGATCTGATGTTTCATATTCAATCGGTCTATCATCTGATATATAATTTTCTGTTACTGGATCAACAAAATCTCTATCTTGTAAATCATAAGTTGGACCATGAAGAAGTTTATCTACAAGTTCTGATGTAGGACCTGTAAAGTCTATGTTGTTTCCAAAAAGTTCCTTGTAGCCTGAGCCAGGTGAGGCTTGGTGATTATCACTTGAAGAAATAAAACCATATCGAAAACGATGCTTAGTTCCATCTTCATTGAATTTAGTCAGCGCCATACCATATTGAGCACTTCCTCCGGGAACATAGTTAAAAGCAGGGGCAAAGCAATCGGTGCACTGACCTGAGTCTTGTCTTTCTAACAAACTAAAATGTGGCACAACTTGAAATCCATTGCGGCCTTTATTTGCTACCTCTTTTTCAGTATATTTTCTTCTCTTATCACACTCAATTATACCTGCCCCTGTTTCAATACAACGATCATAAATTACTTGGCCTGCTCTTGCACAAATTGGTGTAAATGTTAGTGATGGTGATGGGCAGGTCTGTGTACCAATGTCAAAAGCTTTACCATCATCATCTGTAAAAATACCCTTTTCTGTATCGGCATAACCATCTTGCAGACCAAAATACCTATCTAATATTAATTCGCCTTCTCTAACTATATTAGCAGCTCGCCAAGGCCTATACTCTTCTGAATTTCCATGCCCTGAATGCATTTCAAGCAAATCAAATTGTTGAGGGTATTGTTTTGAAAGTTCTAACCCCTTATCAAGCGTGTATGCTTTAGGAGTATAAAAACCCCAAGTTTGTCCGTGTGGAATAATTAAATAATCTTTTGTATGTTCTTCAATTTTATTAGCTAGTGATAGCGGTGTAATTGCTTCTTCATGACAATTGAGCGGCAAGTCTTTTGATAAAACATCCGCTGAGCAAATTGGAACCTTTTTTGTCTCAGAAATATATCTTCTAAAATCATTATAATTTTTAAAATTTTCTATATCTATAAATGGAAATGCTAATGCTGGCCATATAGGCGCATTATCAAGCAATGCATCACGTGCTACACTTTGAGATGCAATTGCTCTAGGTGGCAGTAATTCATCTGCCTCATCTTTAAGAATAACATTGTGATGACCCCAGTGTGTATTTCTAGTAGCACCTACTTGAGTCCACTCCCAACCAATAAAAGCGACACAATCTGGGTTTGTTTTGTCTGCAGATAGTGCATTACATTTCCTAACAGTCTCTTTTGTTTCTTGCCAACGTTTTGGAGTAGTAGCTTCCGCATGGTCTGTTATTGCCCAGAAATCAATTGCTGAACAGTGGCGAGCAAAATCACAAGCATCAGCAACTGGATGGACTCCTGTGCCACCGACTATAGGTAAATTACCTTGGTGAGCATCAGCAGAAAATGTTGAGTGCACATGTAAATCTCCAAATAAGATTTGTTTATTCGATGGCACATCTAAATCATTTTTTGCATTATTTTGTTTATCTATTTTATTCTCAATAAACTGAGCTGTATTTGAAATTCCGGTTATTTCACCAGGCCCAAGATCTTCGCTAAATAATGTGAAGTTAATAATCACTATCATTGAAAATAAAAACAACAGGACTAGTGATATAAAATATATAATGATACGCTTAATAGTCATAAAACCTAAATCTAAAAGTTAATTAAGAAGAGACTAGACTATTGACTCTTACTACGTCAATTTATAAAAAAATGCTAAAAAATAAAAATATATTTCTATTTATCCTGTCTTTATTTATAGGTTTATTGCTCTTAGGGATTGATATTTTTACCCTTCAATCAACTAAGCAGCCTTTAAACAGTAAGGCGATTGCTAAAGTAAATAATCAATATATCAATGAAGACCAATTCTTGAAATATGCAGTTTCTTTAGGGGCAGATTTTAGAGCTGAAGAAGATCAAGAATTAATAGATCTTGTTTTAGAAAGAATGATAGAAGAAGAACTTCTTGTACAGCGGGCAATAGAATTAAAATTACATCATCAGGATATTCAAGTTCGAAAAGTATTAATAGAACAAATTATAGAATTTATTTTACAGCTAGACAATTCAAATCCTAGTGATTTAGAGTTAGAAAAATTTTTTACTGATAATATTAATAGGTACAACTCTAATTCAGATATCAAAATAGAAACTATTTTTATTAAGTCGATGAATCAAGACTCTGCAATGCTAGGGAGCAAGTATGATTTTCAATTTCATCAGAGTAAATTTGATATCATTTATGATCATATTGAGAAAAATGATTTCGCAACTGCGCAAACATTATTTTCAGATCCTCAATTTATGTCTATTCCTAAACAATTTATAAAATTAAAAGATTGTATTAAATATGTTGGCCCAAGCATTTGTAAAGAAATAAAAAGCATGCAAGTTAATTCTATAAGCTCGCCAACATTTTATAATAATGGTTTTTATATTTTTAAAATGATTGATATTAAAAAACAAGAAGTGACTCTAGCTGACTTTTTAAAATTTAAAGAGCAAGTATCATTTGATTATAAAAATTCTAAAGATGATCAGTCTTTTATTGACTATATTGAATTTTTAAAATCTAGAGCAATAATTACTAGATATGATGAACAATGAGAAACATAATTTTTTCATTATTAGTGCTATTTATAAGTAGCCAAACTGCTTCTGCTCACTATTTCAGCGAGTCCTATTCAAATTGGATTATAAACAAGCATAAGATTTCAGCAAATTTCTCAATTTTAAAACTTGAGGCTACACGAATACTACAAATAGATAGCTATCAGGAATTAGGCAAAGAAGGCAATTTGTCAGAAGGCGAGGTATTTTTAGAATATTTTAAAGAAAGAATAGCTGTATTTAGCACTGGTGTTAAATGCAAGTCTGATAAGCAAGCTACATTAGTTAATGGAAAAGAAGAATACCTTAATATTGAAATTTCATTTCTATGCAGTAGTTCCAATCAAATAAAGATTATTAACAATGTGCTTTTTGATATAGCACAAAGCCACGTACATTTGAGTAGAATTAAAATGAATGATGATATTCTTGAAAAAGCTTTGTTTTATAATGATCAGACTATTGAAGTTGATGATTTAATTGATACTAACGATATAACTTTTTTTTCAAAAGTTACTAAGTTTATTTATTCTGGTGTAATTCATATTTTATCTGGATTTGATCACTTGATATTTTTATTAGGCTTACTAATCCTGATACAGAATATACGCCATATATTTATTGCAATTACTGGATTTACTATTGGTCACAGTATAACTTTGGCCTTAGCAGCACTGGATATTGTTGTGCCAAATACCTTCATGATTGAAGCTCTAATTGGTTTTACTATTTTATTTATTTCTACTGAATATATGCTGAAGGAAGCACGATCATATATACCTATATTAAGCATACTATTATTAATACTATTTTTTGTTGGATTAAGTACTCTCTTCTTAGAAATATCTATTTCTTTAATTAGCGTCATTGGGCTAATTTTATTAACTATAGGATATTTTGGTATTACCAGTTCTTTGACAAATAATGCTAACTTTAGAATAATTATAACCAGTTTATTTGGTCTAATTCATGGTTTTGGATTTGGAGCTTTCTTGCTAAATTCAGATTTTGATAAATCTAATGCTATAGCTGCACTGTTTGGGTTTAATTTAGGAGTTGAGCTAGGTCAAATTATATTTGTTTTAGTTTTTTTAATAATTTCAGGAATAGCGATAAGGTTTTTAACAGCCAACTCCTATATATATCTCATGAATACGTTAATGATAATGGTATCAAGCTTAGGATTTTACTGGTTTATTCAAAGGTTATACTTTTAGTTTATCTCTCGAATTAAAAGTATAAAAGTCATCACAATAACTATAGCTGACAATGGAACTCGAATATTCAAAAACCAATATGGAGTGGCTTTCTTATTATATAAATAAAAATCATGCATTGACGCTACGAAAAAAGATATAATAATTAATGTTAGTGAGAAGACTAATGAATGAAGAACTAGCAATGCTGACCAAGCAATTAATGCAGGAGCCACTGATATAGTTAAGGGAAAGCTAATATTAAATAATTGATCTGCTTTTGTTATAATCATACCCCATTGAATACCTCCAAGAAATGATGCAATAATTGCACCATAGGCCACAAAAAGATAAATTAAGAAATTATAAATTTGTTCTTCAGGTGGCGAAATAAAGTATGCTGCAAAAATTAAAATAAAAGGTAACAAACCTAAGGTAGCCAAGACTAATGATGCTCGTTGTCCCATAAGTTAATCTGTAAAATAGCTTAAAGTTTTTAAAAATTCAAGACGACCGCCTTCTACAATGATTGTGCCATCGGTAAGGGCAAGTGAAATTTGTGCAATGTTTTTTAGACCTGCTAAAATTTCTTTAATATCATGTTGCTTTGAAGTAATAATTAAATCAGAATCTGTAATTTCACTAAAACCTAATTCAAGAATACCACGTCGAATATTTAATACAAATACTTCTTCAGAATCTAAAAATTTAAACATTACTTTTTTATTAGTATCTAAAGTTTTGTCCGCATTTAAATTCACTGGTAATGATTTCATAATCGATTTAATTGGAATTGCTTTGAGTTGATTAGATGTTGCTTTGATATCTCTAAAATAAACCTCAAAATCACCCCTTAGTTCACCTGCGACTGTTTTATAAAAGTAGTAATCATTAGATGCTGTTTGTGTTAATGCAAATTTATCTGCTGCTTTAGCTTTTATATTCTTTGCCTGTTGATCATTTTGATCAATAGCAATAAGTGAATCTGCTAATTCCATTGCCCACTGGTATTCACCATTTTCTACTGCTTGCTCAGCTGCTACTTTTAAATCAGTTTGCTTACTAGCTAATTCCATCATTTTTACAGCTTTCTCTTTTGCATTTAATGGATGAAGGGTTGTAATATTACCATTAAACCAGCCAATATAACCAACAAAAATTGATCTTACGTAAGAGCTAATAGAACCATAAAACTCTTGTAAGTAAGGAGATTTTCTTAAGTGTTGCGGTAGATTTATTTTTGCAACAATTTCATCTGGCAATAATCCATTATTCATATGCCTTACAGTTTGATCATGTACAAATTGAATTGCATCTCGATAATCTGTTAATGCATTATAGATATTTTCTTTACCAGATATTGGCCTGCTGTGGCTAGGTATTAAATATTTGGCATTTAATGCTCTAATTTTATCTAAACTATGAACCCACTCCATTGGATTACGATATTTAGTTCCTCTGATTGCATATAGGTTTGCAAATGATCGGTAGAAATTATCGCCAACCATTACTGCTTCTTGCTTAGGTAACCAAACATATAAGTGGTCATCTGTCTCTCCTGGAACATGCTGTAGCTTGACCTCAATATTATCAATATTTAAATCTAAATTCTGATCAAAAGTAACTGTAGGTCGAAGTAGACCTGTGGTTGTTTGTGCAGAAATTTCTAAAAAACCTCCTATACCCTGATGAATAATTTCATCTTTGTTTAATGGAATGCCAAATTGCCTTGCTGATCTCTCATATATTATAGGCCTAATAATTGTAGAAATATTATCGATGTTATAAAGTATATTTTCCTGCCCATAAATATTAGCATCTGTGCTATTAGCAAATATTGTTGCCCCACCTATGTGATCAGGGTGATTGTGCGTATAAAAAATATTATTAACTGGTTTGTTAGAAATTTTATCAAACTCCTTTTTAACTATCTTCGCTGCTTCCTCACTTCCTGTAGTGTCAATAATTAATGACTCATTTTCACCAGTTACCATAATTACATTAGCTAGAGCAAAACCAACCGCTACATATATATTGTCTGCTATTTTAATTATATCTTCTTTAAACTCATTAGCATGTTCCAAGCTCAAACCTTTTTCACTAATTTTACTACCGCTTGAAGATTGCTGCTCACTACATGAGATAGTGGTGAATATAAAAATTAGGATAACCAGGTACTTATTCATAATCATGGCCTTTCATTGCTAAAATAGCTAATATATATAAGTTTTTATTAGATTTTAGAGGCTACAATATAAATTCTTGAAATGAAATATAATAATCAAACATTAGGTACGCTTGCACTGCTGTTTGCTGGGGTCTTCTTAAGTTTTGGTGGCACATTAATTCAATATATGGATTCTGCTACTGCAATTGAAATCACTACATTTAGATCAATCACTTTTTCTTTAATCATGCTTCTCTATATTTTAGTAAAGTTTAAAAGAAAAACACCACAAGCTTTTAAAGCCATTGGAAAAAGTGGAATATTAATAGGTTTTATTATTGGGATTAGTAATATTTGTTATGTATTTGGAATGAGCAATACTTCAGTTGCTAATGGTGGTTTTATTTTAAGTACAGGACCATTGTTTGCAGCGCTGGCAAGCTACTTCTTCCTGAAAAAAAAAATAAGTTTAAAAACATTAATCGCAATAGGTGGATCAATGTTCGGTGTCGGTGTTATGTTCTCAGGAGGAATTCAAGCATCACATGCAATCGGGAATTTAATCATGCTATTGGTTCCAATATGTTTTGCATTCCAATTAACACTAATCAATCGCTCACCTGAAATCGACTTTATGCCAGCAACATTTCTTGGTGGAATTGTCGCTTTTCTTATAGGATTCTCATTCATCGGTGAATATACAATTAACAATCATGACCTAATGATTGCATTGTTTATAGGAGCATTTCAAGTTGGGATAGGTTTTATATTAATTACAATTGGTTCAAGATATATTCCACCTCATCGAGCGGCACTATTTATTTTAACTGAACCAATATTAACTCCAATCTGGGCCTGGGTATTTCTAGGACATCAGCCTCCTGCTATTGAATTGATAGGCGGTTTAATAATATTTTTATTTGTAGTTTTTCGACTTATTGATCAATTCTTTGAGGTCGAAAATAAAACTCAGTGACAAACTATTTTAAAGTAATTAAATTTTCTATATGAAGATTAATATTTTATCTGGTGCATTGGGAGCTGAAATTATTGGACTAAATCTAGATTCAGTCAATCAAAATAATATTCAAGCTCTAAATAATCTTCTTTTAGAACATAAGGTTATTTTTTTTAGGGATCAAAATATTGATTCTGAAAAACTCATTTATCTTGGTTCTATGTTTGGTTTAATTGAAGAGCATGCTTATGTTAAGGGGTTAGATAATTTTCCACAAATAACTAGAATTATAAAAGCACCTGATGAAAAAAATCAATGGGGCGAGGGTTGGCATAGCGACGTTAGTTATGACATAACACCAAGTAAGATTGTTATTCTCAAATCAGTTAAAATTCCCCCTATAGGTGGAGACACAGTTTTTGCAAATATGGAGCTAGCTTGGGAAACTCTAGATGAAGAAATAAAAAATATTGTTAAAGATAAAAAAGCTTTACATAGTTCCAATGGCTCTAGTTTTTTTGTAGAAAACTATGCCCAAATGGAAAGTAATGGAAATATTGGAGAGAGGTATTCTAATGAACACCCAATAGTAAGAACTCATCCAGAAACAGGCAATAAAATCTTATATGTAAATTGCACATATACAAAAAAAATTATTGGCCTATCAGATGAAGAGGGCGCTGTACTGCTTGAAAAAATTTTTAGGCACCAAGAACGGTTGGATTTATCATGTCGGTTTAAGTGGACTGAAAATGCTATAGCAATCCTAGACAATAGAAGTATCCAACATTATGCAATAGCAGATTTTTATCCCAATCGAGGTCTTGGTCATGAACGCATTATGGATAGGATAGCGATTGTGGGTGATCAGCCTTTTTAAAATCAATTATTCTTTAGTGTTTTTCTGTATAAAGAAAACTTGAGAAAAAATAAAAATAAAAGTAAGTCCCATAATTCCAAATAGTTTAAATTTAACCCATGTTGCAGGATCATGGTTTCTATAAACATATTCGTTGCATGCGGCTAGAAATAGAAAAAATATAGCCCATCTAAATGTTAGCTTAAGCCACGCACTATCATTTAACTTTAATGACGAGCCCATTAAATTTTTTAATAATGGCTTTTTAAAGTACAAACCTATTAATAGTACAATTCCAAAAATTAAGTTTACTAACGTAACTTTAAACTGAATAAATCTAGGGTCATCAAAATAAACTGTTAATGCTCCAAATACTAAAATTAGTATAGAACTAAACAATAACATTGGAGAAACTTTTCGTAAAAAAACCAAAGAAATTGCTACTGCAACAATAGCCGCAATCATAAGTGGTATAATTGCACCTTCTATTTTTCCAGTTTTAATAAAGAAAATAAAAAATACTACTATAGGAATATACTCAACTAGGGGTTTAACAAAATTTTTCATATATGAGATTATAAAATAAAGTTTTTATTAATTAGTTTTAGCGCGAGAAATATATTTTCCATTCTTAATTCCAGTAAATATTTCTTCAACTAATGGGTGTTCGATAGGTTCAACAACATCTTCTGTTAAGAGATTTTGTTGTGATACATATGCTATGTAAGATGGTTGACTTGGGGACTCTGCAAGTAAATGGTAAAAAGGCTGATCTTTTTTAGGTCGGACTTGCATAGGAATTGATTGATACCACTCTTCAGTATTATCAAACTCAGGATCAACATCAAAAATAACACCTCTGAAATCAAAGTACCTATGTTTTACAATTTGGCCTATTTCAAATTTAGCTTTATCCATACTTATGAACATAGTAATTATTTGTTACTTTTTCAAGATGGTATAAATGGCCTAAGTTGGCGCATTTGTTTCATTAATTATCTTAAGGACATTTTCTTCTGAAATATAACCTGGAATCATCGTGTCATTAATAATTGACGCAGGAGTTCCTCTTAAGCCTAAATCTTTCGCTAATTTTTTATTTATTTCTATTGTATCTGCATATGGTTGGCTTTCAGCAAGCTGATATAATTTAGCACCCTCAAACCCATTTTCATTCAGTAGACTAATTATAGTATTTTTATTCATCGCTGATCCAAGCTTCATTAATCCATTGTGAATGGAAAAGTATGAGTTGGGTTTATCAATCCATACCTTTATAGCAATATTAGCAGCTATATCAGAGATGCCTCCAAAGATAGGGTATTCTAAGTATATTATTCTAACGTCATTTTTATCATTAATTATTTTTGCAAAATCTTTTGCTTGTTTGGCACAATATCCACAACGATAGTCAAAAAATTCAACAATTGTATAGCTGGCATTTAAATTGCCAACTGATGGAGTTTGACTCGCCTCAAGATTGCGAACTACAAAGTTAGCCAAATTGACTTCTGCATACAATATGTTGGGAAGTATGATAAAAATTCCTATAACAATAATTTTTTTTAAATGATTCATTTGTTCAACCTTACCACTGAATCTTTTGTTCCAACATGATTAAATTTTTTAGTTGTTACAACTGTAAATAGTCTTTTTTTAGCAATATTTTGATCCCAAATTTTATTGGCTGAAAATACGTCGCTATTATATTTTTCATATTGTTTTCTATTTATAATTTGCATTCCACAATAAACAAGCGGCTCAGCTAATTGGTCATGACTATATCGCTTTAGTAAATTTTTGCTGTCTTTGATAAAGTCTCCCTTACCTGAATAGCCATCTGCATTTTCTAATTTTGTTGTAAGCAATAAAGAATCCATATTTTTATCATCAAATTTAGCAATTAAAGAATTGATAGATCTGCTTGCATAGTTATTCCATAGTACATCACTATTCATAACTAAAATATTTTTTGCAATCACTAAAGACAACGCTTTTTTTATACCACCACCAGTATCTAATAATTTTTTACTTTCATTTGAAATAGTTATTTCTGGATTATTTTTTTTAAGATAATGAATTATTTGTTCAGATTGATAATGCACATTAACTATAATTTTTTTAATGCCAGACTTCTTTAAGCTATTAATACAATAATCAATCAAAGCCCTATTATTAACTTCAATTAATGGCTTAGGTTTATTTTTAGTCAACGGCAACATGCGCCTACCAAATCCAGCGGCTAATACTAAGGCTGTATCAATATTATTATTTTTCATTAGGTATAATGCTATGCATCCAATCTTTAAGTTCTGCCATCATCAAATTCTCAAGGTGAAAATTAATATACACCCAAGCATTGCTATTTAGAGACATGTATTTTGTTTTGTTATCTCGATAATTTAGTCTACAAAAAATTCCTAATATTTTAAGATTTCTTTGCAAAGAATAGAAAGGTATCTCTTTTGCTAATAACTCTGGATTATAGTTTGTTTGATCGATAAATGAGGCAACAAGCTTATTCTTTAACTCATGAGAAATTGGCCTTCTTACATCTTCTATAATTGAGGCTAAATCATAGCTAGAACTTCCTCTAGCAGCATCTTGGAAATCTAAAATTCCAACTTGCATCAAAGTATCTTTTGATTTTTGTAATATTAAATTATCAACATGGTAGTCTCTTAAGACAAGCTTATCATACTTACAATCAAGTTGTACAAAAATTGCTGACAATATTTTTTTAAATTCATTGATTTTTTTTGAGTCTAAATTAATTTTTAAATGTATTTTTAAGTACCAATCAATAAATAATAGGCTTTCTTTAATTAGGCTATCTATAGAATAGTTATCAATATAATTGCTTTGAGGGAAATTATTAAGATCCTGCTGATGGATAACAGATAATATTTTAATTGCTTTCAAATATAATTCTTCTTCATTTTTATTATCTAATATTTTTGAAAATATCTCTTCACCTAAATCCTCTAATAATATAAATCCATTTATAGAATCTTTTACAAATATTGTAGGGGCATTAAGTTTAAAATCTTTTAATAATGAATTGATATTTATGAATAGTTTTATATTTTCACCAAGCGCTGGATCTGCATCCATTAAAATTTTATCATTTATTCTAAAATATTGTCTAAAGGATGCATCATTTTGAATGGGCTTTAAATCATTAAATTGTAGATTATTTTCTTCTAAGAAAATTTTAATCTGGTCTAGTCTAGGCACCAATCTAATCCTTTTATTTTTTTACTGCCAAAAAAATTAAAATTAATTTCTCTTTTAATTTTATCAATCAAATGAAAATTAATCTCAATTCTATTTTGAGGTAGAGCTTCTGAAAATTTATTAGCCCATTCAATTATACAGATACCTTTGGCTATAGAATTGCCATAATCTATTTCAATTAATTCGTTAATATTTTCAAGCCTATAGAAATCATAATGATTAATTAAATATGATTTATCTTTGTAGGTTTGCAATAAAGAAAAAGTGGGGCTAGGTATTTCCTGGGTAAGCTTCTTATCTTTTATAATAGACTGAATTAAATATCTTGCAAAAGTAGTTTTACCAGCACCAAGATCGCCATTAAGACAAATTACACAATCAGCCGGAACTGATTTTGCAAGTTTTTTTGCAATTTTAGCTGTATCTTCTTCTTTTGCAGCAATCATAAAATGATCGTAACACTTAATATCTCAAACTAATAACGATATGCGTCTGGCTTAAATGGTCCTGCCTGATCAACATTAATATAGTCAGCCTGCTCTTTAGATAGTTTAGTTAGCTTAACACCAAGCTTGTCTAAGTGTAAAATAGCTACTTTCTCATCTAAGTGTTTTGGCAATACGTATATTTCATTTTTATATTGATCTGTATTTTCCCATAATTCTATTTGAGCCAATACTTGATTTGTAAATGAGGCACTCATAACAAAACTAGGATGACCAGTTGCACAGCCCAGATTAACAAGACGGCCTTCGGCTAATACGATAACACGTTTTCCATCGGGAAATTCAACTTCATCAACTTGAGGCTTAACATTATGCCACTTATGATTTCTCAAGGCATCAATTTGTATCTCTGAATCAAAGTGTCCAATATTACAAAGAATGGATCTATCTTTCATTTCTCTAATATGATCAATTGTTACAATATCTTTATTTCCTGTTGCGGTTACAACTATATCAACTTCACTAACAACATCATCCATGTTTACAACTTGATAGCCTTCCATTGCAGCTTGCAATGCACAAATAGGGTCAACTTCTGTAATTAATACTCTTGCACCTTGTCCTCTAAGTGCTGCCGCACTACCTTTGCCGACATCACCAAATCCTGCTACTACACAAGTTTTTCCTGCTAACATTACATCTGTTGCTCTTTTAATGGCATCAATCAAACTTTCACGACAACCATATAGGTTATCAAATTTTGATTTGGTTACAGAGTCATTAACATTAATTGCAGGTATTAAAAGTTCACCCTTTGCAAGCATTTCTTTTAATGATTTAACTCCAGTAGTTGTTTCTTCAGAAACACCCTTAATATTTTTTAACATTTCAGGATATTTTTTATGCATTAATGCCGTTAGGTCACCACCATCATCTAGTAGTAAATTAGGAACCCAACCATCTTTACCAACGATTGTTTTCTCTATGCACTCCCAATATTCTTCTTCACTTTCACCTTTCCAGGCAAAAACAGGTATTCCTTTTCTTGCTATTGCTGCTGCCGCTTGGTCTTGCGTAGAAAAAATATTACAAGATGACCATCTAACTTCTGCACCTAGTGCAATTAAAGTCTCAATCAACACTGCTGTCTGGATTGTCATATGAAGACATCCGATAATTCGAGCACCCTTTAAAGGCTTGTCATGCCCATAGGCTGAGCGAAGTGCCATTAGTCCTGGCATTTCAGTTTCTGCAATAGCTATTTCTTTGTCACCCCAGTCAGCTAGTGACATATCTGCTACTTTATAATCATGATTATCAGTCATTAAATGCTCCATATTTGTTAGAATAACTTGTTTATAATAGTGATCTTAGTTATTTCAATAGTTATTTTTTTATAATTATAGGCAGATTAATTATAAATCTAGAACCACTTAATAAGTTATTTTTACTAAGGTTTTCCGCTCTTATATTACCTTTATGAGTCTCAATTATCTGTCGTGCAATATGTAGTCCTAGTCCTGAGTGGGTTGAAGAAAATTCATTACTTGCATTTCTATATGTGTAAAAGCGATTAAATATGTTTTCTATATTTAGTTCTGTTATACCAGGGCCATTATCACTAATGGCTAACGTTACATAGTTTGATGCAACACTTAATGTTGTTTCTATGGTTCCTTTATCTACTGAAAACGAAATTGCATTATCATATATATTGTGTATTGCTCGTTTGATAAATTCTTCATGGCCTCTAACTACGATATTATTATTAATGTTATTATCTTGAATTAGCTTAAAATTTAATTGCTTATGATTAATATCTTTGTATTCGTTAATTATATTTTTTAGCAAATCTTGAATATTAATTTTTTTATAACGTAGAGATGACATCAGTGCCTCATCTTTCATCATGATTGAATAGTCTGTTATAATTGTCTCTATTCTAGCAACATCATTTTGAATTGCAGATATGAATTTACTTTGATTATTTGTTGCCAAACTACTCATAACTTCAGTAGCCATTTTAATTGAAGTTAGAGGATTTCTAATCTCATGCATTAGATCAGCTGAATACTCTTCACTTTCAGCAATTTTATCTTTAAGGCTTTCAACTTTTTCACCCAATATTTTAGATAGATCACCAATTTCATCTTTCCTTTTATTTAGATTAATAATTTTGTTGGCTGATTTTGACCGTGCTTGAATATTTTTAGCCGAATCTGCCAATTGTTTAATTGGTGAAATTACTACTGATAATAAAAATATAGAAAATAATAATAAAGAAAGCATGGAAGCAACAGCAACAAGTCCAATGTAGAATTTACGGCTTGTAATAATCTTACGTATTAATCTATTATCTTCATAAGCAATTATATAGATGCTTTTATCATGAATTAAATATGGATTTATAGATATTATTTCAATCTTATCTTCTTGATAATTAATTTCCCTAGGGTGACTCTGAATAACAAAGTTTTGGCTAGGTCCTCTTTTCGCCTTTTCATATCTTGATACAAAAGATTTATTTTTAATAAATGTTCGTCCCAAGACTTCACTATCTTGTGCATTATTTTCACCTAGGGAAATATAATTCTCATCATCAATTTTTCCAACGGCAACTGTACTTTTGGACCTAAAAGCACCCTTATTTAGATCATAGCCCTTTGAATCAAATAATATGTTACTTTTATTATCTAATATTAATATTGAGACGTTCTTAATTTCCAACAGTGAATTAATTTCATTAATTCTCAAGTCTTCTAATATATCTGTAAGATCACCTTCTTCTTGATGAAGATTTAAATAATTATGAATTATTAATGCTTGGTTTTCTATTTGATTTAGTCTTTGGCCAATTAAATTAGATTCTGCTAACTGTAGGATAAAAAATACAATTCCAACAAGCACAAGTAAGCCAAGGAGATTATATAATAAAAATTTTCTAAAAAGAGTGTTCAAATGACTTTATTCTAATAAGAAATTAGAATTATTTCCATTGATATCCTGAGCCATATAATGTGTGAATTGAGTTAAATTCTGGGTCTATTCTCTTAAACTTCTTTCTAATTCTTTTAACATGGCTATCAATAGTCCTATCATCAACGTCAATTTCATCTTTATATGTTATATCAATTAATCTCTCTCTTGTTTTTACAATGCCTGGTCTTACAACTAATTCATGAATAATTTTAAATTCTGTAGTTGTTAGAGGGTCTGATAATAATATTTTCTTCCATTCACACTCTTGTCTTTCAATATCAAGTCTTAAATTTCCATGTTCAATAACCTTGCTATTTTCTTGCTGTTCAGAAATAGTCTGAATTGTTTTTAATGTATTCTTAATAGTTTCAATTAAAATTTGTATTGTTAGATTGCCTCCTTTAGTTACATAATTATCAACGCCGTGCATTAAACCTTTTAGTCTATCCACCTCTTTATCTTTGGATGTTAAAAAAATCACTGGAATTGATAGTTTTTCACGAATCTTTTTGAACAGTTCATACCCATCCATTCTTGGCATCTTGATATCTATTACAGCAATGTCCGGTGGATGCTTAAAAAAACTATTAAGTGCAGTTTGTCCGTCACTATATGTGTGAACATTAAAGTCTTCTTTTTTAAGAAGCTCTTCAATTGACATAAGAATGTTGCGATCATCATCAACCAGAGCTATGAGAGGTTTATTATTTGATTTCATAAATATTACTATTTAATTAAATAATGTTTATTTTATGGCATATTTTCAGTCTAATTTAGCCACTTTTTAATCTAAATTATTATATCCACATTATTACTTATAAATAATATTTACCTTAACAAAATATTAATAATGTGTTTTATTGACCTTTCAAAATTATGGAAAATCCAATAAATAATAAAATTCTAGCTACAGCCACAGTTAGCAGAAATTTAAGCTCAGATGAACTGTATGATGTTGCATTAAATAAAGGTGAGGGTAAAGCATCTAAACATGGTGCGCTTGTTGTAAATACAGGAAAAAAAACTGGCCGCTCTGCTAATGACAAATTTTTTGTAAAAGAACCTAATCACCAAAATAATATTCATTGGGGTGAAACAAATGTTCCAATCAGTCCAGAGAATTTTGATAAAATTTTAAAAGCATTTGAAGCTTACGCTCAAGAAAAAGAGCTTTATGTTCACGATTTACTTGGTGGTGCAGATAGAAACTTTTCTCTGCCTGTAACAATAATCACTGAATTTGCCTGGCATGGATTATTTGCTCGACATTTATTAGTTCGACCAACTGCAGAAGAGCTAAAAGACTATTCAAGTGAATTTACAATTATTAACTTTCCAAACTTAAAATTAGACCCTTCTACTTATGGAATTAATAGTGAAACTGTTATTGTAATCAATTTAGATAAAAAGCTTATTTTGATTGGTGGCACTGAATATGCAGGTGAAACAAAAAAATCTGTATTTACTCTCTTAAACTATTTTTTACCTGAAAGAAATACAATGCCCATGCACTGTTCTGTTAATACAGGTAAAGATGGTGATTCAGCTATATTTTTTGGCCTCTCTGGAACTGGAAAAACAACATTAAGTGCAGACCCAAATAGATCTCTTTTAGGAGATGATGAGCATGGATGGTCAGATGATGGATTATTTAATTTTGAGGGTGGTTGCTATGCAAAATTAATTAAACTATCTGAAGAGGCTGAACCAGAAATATTTGCTACTACACAAATGAAAACTACTGTGATTGAAAACGTTGTTATGTCTAGCGATGGTGATTTAGATTTTGATGATAGCTCCATTACCGAGAACACAAGAGGTGCTTATCCATTAGATTTTATTCCCGGAGTTACTATGTCTGGAAAAACAACTCATCCAAAAAATATTATAATGCTGACTGCCGATGCGTTTGGAATTTTACCTCCTATATCTAAGCTCACACCAGCTCAGGCGATGTACCATTTCCTATCAGGGTATACGGCAAAAGTTGCTGGAACTGAAATGGGTTTAGGATCAGAGCCATCAGCTACATTTTCAACATGTTTTGGTGCGCCGTTTATGCCCCGTAATCCAATTGAGTATGGAAACTTACTTAAGAAAAAGATCTCAGACTTTAAAGTTGATTGTTGGCTAGTAAATACTGGATGGTCAGGTGGAGTCTATGGAGTTGGCGAAAGAATATCTATAAAAAATACTCGTCGTTTACTAAATGAGGCACTCTCTGGAAATCTTTCAAATGTAGAGATGCGAAAAGATGAAAATTTTGGTTTTATAGTCCCCATGACAGTTGATGGTGTTGATTCTTCAATATTAAATCCAAGAAACACGTGGTCTGATACTTCTGCTTATGATGCACAAGCACATAAACTTATTAATATGTTTATTGAAAACTTTAAAAAATTTGAGTCAGATGTTGATGATAATATTAAATTCTCTGGACCAATAGTTAACTAATATCTTGATTAACTTTTAAGAGATCTTCTCTATACCAAATTCCAGCTAAATAATAGCAAATCATAGCTAATAGGCCAAAGCAACCCATTGTTATCATTGTCATTGTTAAAGGTTCCTGAAAATTGTTAAATACATTATCTGCAAAAAAACCCGTTAAAAACGCTCCTAATGCAATACCAAATATGTTCACACTTAATACCCATAGTCCAATTACTGTACCTCTTATTTTAGTAGAAGTTAAATTTTGAATAGTTGAAAATACAGCCCCATAAAAAAAAGAAATGTTGATAGATATAAAAAATAAAGAGGCATAAAACCAAATGCTATCTGGAGATACAAATCTGTATAAAATAACTATAGGTGTCATTAATAAATAAGAATAAAATAAAAAATGCATTGGACCACCTTTAAGTTTATTACCTATTAAATCAGAAAGGTAGCCTCCAACTATAGTTCCAATAGCACCTCCAACTATAAAATATAATCCAAACATACTATTATATTGCTCAGCAGTGAAACCTCTTTCTTGTACGGCCCAGATTGTATCAAAGCTTCCTACGCCAATTGGTATGTTATTAAGTGTTCCAGCTAAAATAACAAAAAATAGAGATTTAGACGACGTAACTGCCTTGTAAGTATCTTTCAAGCTATCTATGATTGAAGAGCTTTTTTCTTGATCTTGCTTTCCATCAATTTCACCTCGCTTTGGTTCTGTTAAAAAATAAATAAATATACTTGCTAGAGCTCCTATTGCGCCAAGCCCAATAAATATCTTCCTCCAGCCAAGAATAGGTCCAAGGGTTGCTTGAATTAAAAACCCTAACCCAACCCCCAAAGGTATGCCAAGGTAATAAATGCCACCTGCCATGCCACGCTTCTCTTGGGGAAATACATCACTTAGCATCGATATTGAGCTTGGCGTTAGAGAGGATTCACCTACCCCTATAAATGCTCTAGATACAAATAATAAAACTGCACTTTTTGCCATTCCTGTTAATGCAGTCATTGCACTCCATAAAAGTAATCCAATTGCTATTATTTTAGTTCTACTTAATCTGTCTCCTAATGCTCCAATAAAAATACTACACGTTGCATAAAAAAATAAAAATACAATACCACTGACTAAACCCCATTGAGTATTAGTTAAATTAAAATCTGCTTTTATTTCATTTCCGAATGCAAATAAAATATTTCTATCAATAAAATTGAGTACATTTAAAAACAGAAATATGAATAAATAAAAGTAAGGTGATTTAGTTTTCATAAATAATTTAATTTACTATTTTATATTAACTTCTATTAAAATCATCTTCATATCTTAGAATATCATCTTCACCAAAGTACGTGCCTGTTTGGATTTCAATAACTTTAAGTACATTGCTAGTATTGTTTTCTAAGCGATGTTTTGCACCTTGTGGAATATGAATAGTTTCATTTATTTTCTTTATAAAGACTTCTTCATTTAGACTAATAGTTGCCTCGCCCTCTAGTATCATCCAAGTTTCTTGTCTTTGTTTGTGAGATTGAAGACTTGTTCTTGAGTTTGGTTTAACCAATAGTTCCTTAATTTTATATATTTTTTTTTCATCAAGTATCTTATACGAACCCCAAGGCCTTTCTTCAGAAGGTGACTTCCACTCTTCTAAGATCCAACTTGAAGAGTTTTTCTTATAATCACCACCAACTCCAAAAGAAAATTCAACATTTGCATGATCTTTAAATGCATCCATTTCCAATATGTTGCCTGAGTTTCTGTCTCCACCATTTGCAAATATAATTTTGTTTTCTGGATACTTTTTTAGTACTTCTCTAATTGCCCCAGAAGCAGAGTTATCTAGGTCATCAAATGTTACTATTGCATCGACAACTTTAATATTTTTAATTATTTCAGATCTCTCTAATAAAGACATAAATGGCCGCCCCTTTTTATTGGTTAACCATTCATCTGAGTTAATGCCAACAATAAGCTTATCGCCTAATTTTTTAGCATCTTTAAAATAGGCAATATGCCCTGAGTGCAAAGGATCGAACCCTCCAGTAACAATTACTATAATTTCAGACATGAAATTATTTTAACCTATTTTTCTTAAATTAATATTAAATATTAATGTGCTTCGTCCCAATTATCTCCAAAACTTGATTCAACTAATAAAGGAACATCAAGTTTTGCTAATGGATCTAGTGCATTTTCCATCTCCTGCGTGATTAAAGCTAAATATTTATCTATTTTATCTTTTTTTATCTCAAAAATTAGCTCATCATGTACCTGAAGTAGCATTTTGCAGTCTGGGTTATTAGAAATTTTTTTCTCATTAATTTTAATCATTGCTCGCTTTATTATGTCTGCTGCTGTTCCTTGAATTGGTGCATTAATAGCAGCTCTTTCTTGAAATGATCTAAATGCAAAATTTTTATCTTTAATTCGAGGGAAAAAACTTTTTCGACCACAAAGTGTTTCTACGTAACCTTGCTCTCTGCATAAAGATTTAGTCTCTTCCATGTAATCTTTAATCCCAGGAAATTTTTCAAAATACTTTTTTATAAAATTATTAGCATCATGATTCGAAATAGATAATTGTTTCGCAAGGCCAAATGCTGAAATGCCATAAATTATTCCAAAGTTTACAGCTTTTGCTCTTCTTCTCAAATCTGGACTTATATCTTTTATTTTTTTACCAAATATTTCTGAAGCAGTTAGTGTGTGTATATCCTCGCCATTTTTAAAGGCTTCCTTAAGTGGCTTTATGTCAGCAATGTGTGCAAGCACTCTTAACTCAACCTGACTGTAGTCTGCTGATAAAATCTTATAGCCTTTTTCAGCAATAAAAGCTTTTCTAATTAGCCTGCCTTCAGTTGAACGGATTGGTATATTTTGAAGGTTTGGATCACTAGAAGATAACCTGCCTGTGCTAGTTGATGCCATTGCATAGGAGGTATGAATTCTGCCAGTAGTTTTATTAATATGTGTTTGCAGAGCTTCGGTATATGTATTTTTTAATTTAGAAAGTTGGCGCCAAGTTATTAAATCTTTAGCAACTTGTTGGCCTTCGAATGCTAGGTCTTCTAAGACCTCAATGCCTGTTGAATATTCACCAGTTTTTGTTTTCTTAGGTGGTGTAAGTCCTAATTGATTGAACAATACTTCACCAAGTTGTTTAGGTGATGCAATATTAAACTCAGTTTTACAGGCTGTGAAAATTACTTTTTCTAAAATTTTTATTTTTTTTGAAAATTTATCTGAAAGTGTTTTTAAATAATTTGTATTAACTTTAATACCATTAATTTCCATCTCTAAAATAGACTCAATTAAATTTCTTTCTAAGTAATTGTATGCACTTAAGTTTTTTTCAACTAACAACTTCTTTCTTAATTTCAAAAATAACTTTAATGTAATTTCAGCATCTTCAGCGGCATATTTTGTAGCAGTTTCAATGTCTACATAATCAAATGTTATTTGTGATTTACCAACACCAACTACATCTTTAAACTTAATAGTTTCACGGCTAAAATGTATTTTAGCTAAATCATCCATCCCATGTCTATGGTTGCCTGCATCATTGATGTAGGACATCAGCATTGTATCTTCATAAGAAATGACATTAATTTTATATTTTTTTAGCACCGCAATATCATATTTAATATTGTGCCCTATCTTAAGTAATGATTTATCATCTAGAATATTTGATAAGTATTTTAAAGCCTCTTTAAAGTCTATTTGCTCCTTAAGAATATTAGAGTCACTATCTTTGTGAGCTAATGGAATATAATAAGATTCTCTGGTTTCAAAACTTAGAGCAACGCCAACTAAGTTTGCGTCAATGACATTTAGTGAGTCTGTCTCAAGATCAAAAACAAAATATCCTTTTTGATAAATATTTCTTATAAGCAATTCTAGAGATTTAATATCATTAATGGTTTTATATACCGTATCTTCATTAAAATCTGATTCTAAAATTATAGCTGCATTAGGATTAATTGTACTTGGGACTTTGACTGCTTTTTTAGTAATTTTAATTTTTTCTAATTCTGGATTTTTTTTAATTAGTCTTTCTCTTAGTTTAAATAGTTCTAAATCATGTAAAAATGGTAATAACGTGTCATAATTAATATTCTTTATTCCAAGACTGTTTAAATCCTCAATCCCACTTACGTCATTTTTTAGAGTTACAAGCTGCTTGCTTATTTTTATTAATTCCACATTCTCAATCAAACTCTCTCTTCTTTTTTGTTGTTTTATTTGTGACGCTGATTTGAGCAAATTCTCTAGATTATCATACTCATTAATTAGTAGGGCTGCAGTTTTCACTCCTATACCTGGTGCACCAGGTATATTATCCGCACTGTCCCCGGCTAATGCTTGCACATCAATGACTCTATTTGGTGCAACTCCAAATTTTTCTTTAACCTCATCTATTCCAATTAATTTATTCTTCATTGTATCAACCAGGTTGATGTTTTTAGAGACAACTTGCATAAGATCTTTATCAGATGAGACAATCGATACATTCCAGTTCTTTTCAGAGGCTTGTTTTGCATAAGTTGCAATAATGTCATCGGCCTCATATCCAGCTAATTCAACTGAAGGAATCCCAAAAGCTTTTACTGAATCTTTAATTATTTTAAATTGCGGAATAAGGTCTTCAGGTGGTTCACCACGATTGGCCTTATAATCACTATAAATATCATTTCGAAAAGTTTTTCGAGCACTGTCAAATATAACAGCTAGGTGTGTTGGCTTTGAATTTGCTTTGGTGTCTTCGATTAGTTTAAAAAGCATATTACAAAAACCATTAACAGCCCCTGTAGGCAATCCATCACTTTTTCTGTAAAGTGGAGGCAATGCATAATAAGCTCTAAAAATATAGCCTGAACCATCAATTAGAAATAAATGATTTTCTTTTGACACCTTTAATTAACTATTTTCTAAGGTAAAAAGTTTACTACAATAAGGGCATCTAATAGTTTTTTCATCGCCCATATCTAAATATACTTTTGGGTGACCTAATGAGCCACCAATTCCTGAGCAACTTACTTTTGTTGTATCAACAATTTCATTATTGTCATTATCTTGGATGTTATTTGAAGTATTCATATTAATCATGATACTAGAACTAGCCTTAAAAAACTATAAAGTATTTTTTTTGTAAGGCTTTATAACAGTAAATAATTCTTAAATATGTATTAATTTAAAATTGAGTATTTTGAAGCTTTAGCTCCAGTTTTTCTAGGAAATAATTTATCTAGCACAACAGCAAGTGCTGGTAAAATGATCATTGCACATAGCATATTTACGATAAACATGAATGTTAAGAGTTTGCCCATATCAGCTTGAAATTTTAATTTTGAGAAAGACCAAGTTGCAACACCAATTGCAAGAGTTAGTGCTGTAAAAATTACTGCTGCTCCAGTATTTGAAAATGTATTTTGAAAAGCTTCTGTAATATCTAAGCCTTCTTTTAAATAAGTCTGTAGTCTATTATAGATATAAAAAGCATAGTCTACACCAATACCAACTGCTAATACCATTACAGGCAATGTAGATATTTTTAACCCAATCTCCATTACATCCATAAATGCATAACCTAGCATGGTTGCAAAGGTTAGTGGTACTGTACAACAAATCGTTGCTCGCCAATCTCGATAAGTAATAAACACTAAGAATATGATTACCGCATACACTATAAGCATCATTGGTAATTCTGAAGTTTCAATTACTTGGTTGGTTGCATGCATAATACCTACTGTGCCGCTTGCAAGCCTAAAATTTGTTTCATCCATCTGAGTTGCAATAGCGTCTACAGAGGGATTATCATTAAAGTATTTTTTAAGAGCATTTGATGCGGCTAAGATATCTAAAAGATTTTTATTGTTACCGGCTAATTCTTCCAAATTTGGATCTTTTAATAAAGCATCAAGTCTTGATGTATTAAGCATTCTAGTGTTAAAATTATTTTTATAGCCAAAATTTATCCATTCATCTTTTCCAAAAGTTTTGAGATTCTTTACTCCAAATTCCTCTGGATTAATTGGTAGCCCATAAGTTACCGCAGTGGCTAAACTAGCAGTTTCTCCTGAAGGAGGAAAAAATGTATATTCAAAAGAAATTGAGTTATCAAGTTGTTGATAATTTAATTGATAGTCTTTTGCAGCCTTAATTACATGCTCAATTGTTGTTGCCTTGTGGTCTTCGGTAAAAATATAGACTGGTAAAATTGTACAGTTCTCGTTAAGAAGTCCAGTTGATGGATCCGCTATACTTGTAACAAATCCCAGCGCTCTATCATGACGGGGAACATAATTCCATTTAGGATTTCCTTCTGCATAACCACTTGCCGCAGACCTTGCAACCCCAGATAATGATATAACTTCTGTTACGCCCTCTACATTTTCCATGTACCAATGAAAATTATCTTGAACTGACATAACGTCATACATTCTGCAGGCTAGTTCAGGTACCTCCATAATAACAATTAAGACGTCTGAAGTTATGTTAAACCTTGAAGTAATAGCTTTCATATCTTGGTTGTAAACCGCTTCAGGTCTTAATTCTGGTGCACCCGCATGAAGATCGCCTATGTGTCTGTCGGAAGCTAGTATTGTTGCATATACAAATATAACACTGCTAATAGCAAGGGTTATAACTGCAGTTTTAGGCTCAGCAAATTTATGAAAATACTTCATTGCATTTCTTCGTGCAAATATAGCTCGTTCAGCACGAATTTTAAAGTTATCACTATAGACTACGAATGAAGCAGCAAGTGGAAGCATAACTAAGTTTGTAACAATTTTCATTGCAACACCTATTGAGGCTGTGATTCCTAATTCCTGTATCATTCCAATTGGTAAGAAGACTAAGGTTCCAAATCCAACTAAATCTGTAACTAATGCCATAGTGCCTGGTACCAATAATCTAGAAAAGCTTGATCTCGCGGCAACAACAGCTGAATTTCCATCAATCACTTCTTTTGTAATTTGATTTACCTGTTGAATTCCATGTGAAACTCCAATAGCAAAAACAAGGAATGGAACAAGAATAGCTAAAGGATCTAATCCAAATCCTAATAATTTTAACATTCCAAACTGCCAAATAAGGGAGGTTAGTGAACAGACTAAAGGAAGGAAAGTTAATGTCCAAGATTTTGAATAAAAATAAACTGCTAGGACTGTTAAACCAAAAGCAAGTAGAAAAAACTTAAACACATTGCCTGCCTGTGCAGCAATATCAGAAATCATTTTAGCAAAACCAATTATGTGGATCTTGTATTTATCATCTTGAAATTTATCACGTACCTCAGCATCAATTAGTTTTCCTAATTCTAGATAGTCTAAAGCTTTTCCAGTTCTTGGATCAAATTCAGTTAGTTCAATTTTAATAAGTGCAGAGCTAAAGTCATTAGAAACAATTTTTCCAACATGCCCACCCGTTAAGATTCTTTCTTTAATTTTTTGAATTTCAATATCATTAAGTTTTTCAGCAGTAATATTTCCTGGAATCACTGGAGATGCTTCAAAACCTTCTTCAGTGACTCTTAAAACTCTAACATTAGGAGTCCATAAAGAAGTTAGTGAGGACTGATTTGCTCCAGGCAAATATCTGGCGGCTTCAGATACTTCTAATAGTTTTGTTAAAAATTCTTTATTGAAAATATCACCTTCAGTTGTTCTTACGGCGATCATTATGTTGTTGGATCCGAACAACGCATCTTCATACTGATAAAAAGTTTTAATAAACTCATGATTTTTTGGAAGTTGTTTGTAAAATCCTGCATCAATTGTTAATTGAGCTGCAAAGAATCCCATTATAACGGTTAGAATTACAAATCCAGATAGGATTGCCATTCTAAATTTAAAAAATAAATTTTCTATTTTTTGGACCATGCGCACTAAAGATAAACTAGTTCAGATTCTCGGAAAGATAAGAGAAAAAAGAGATTATGTACACATAAAATCCCCTTCATAATCCTAATAATTACTAACATTAATTTATAAATAAAAAAAATGGTTGCCCCGTAAAAAAGAAAATACAGAAAATAAGCTAAAATAGATTTTATGTAATTTTAAAGTATTGAAATTACTTGTTTATTTATAATATCAAGTTAATTTGATATATATCATTATGATATACATAATATTTGACCTGTTGCAGCATCTATATTATGATTTTATATGGTAGATAATTCTAGAAATATAAGGTTCGCAAAAGTGGCACTAAAAGACCAAGGTTTTAAAGTTAAAAAATCCTGGCAAATGTCACGTAATGGCAAAAATGCACTAACAAAAGACCCTGCATATAATGCGGTTAATCCAAATCACTTTATTCCTATGATTGATGAGGAAAGATATGGTGATCGATCAGATGCATTCGATAAAATTATTAGTGCAACGCATAAACACTTTTGGGATCCCAATGATAAAAAATATCTCGACTATGATCAGCCCTTTGATACCGAGAATGAACATATTGTTGATCCAGGAATTTTTTGCTTAGAGCTATCAGTCCCAAACATAGCAAACAAGCTTGATGAAAAACAAAAAATTAAATTGAATAATGAAAGTTTTAGATTTGTTTTATCTCAAATATTACATGGAGAACAGGGAGCACTTTCATTAAGTGCAAGCCTTTGTCATGTATTGAAAGATCCAGGTGCACAAGAATATGCTGCAAACCAAACTCGTGAAGAAGCTCGACATGTCACAGGATTTACAAAGTATATTCAAGCTAGATGGGGTAAGCCGTATAAGGTTGGTCCAACATTAGGAAGAGTTTTAGAAAATATTGTTTCATCTGATGTTGTATACAAAAAGATTGTAGGCATGCAGATGCTTATTGAAGGCCTTGCTATGGGAGCTTTTGCAATGGCACATGAAGACACTCGTGATCCATTATTACAAACTTTGCTTAAATATGTTATGAGTGATGAAGCTTTTCATCATAAATTTGGAAAAATTTGGGCAGATAGAACAATTCCAAAGTTATCTAAGTCAGAACATAATAAAGTAGAAGACTGGGCAGAAACATTATTTGTTGATTTACTCTTTAACCTAATTAATCCTTGGGAAAAAAAAGAAATATACCAAAGCGTTGGGCTAGATCATAAATTTGTTATGAAAGAAATGTTTGCATACATAGATGAGTCTGAAGTTGTAAAACAAGAAATGAAAAAAACAAATAATATTTTTAGAGTATTAGTTAAAACTTTATTGAAAGCTCATATTATTACTGACAGAACAAAAGCCACTTATGCTGAATTTGTGGATATGGAAGAACTAAACAATGAAGATGATACTGTTGCAGGCCAAGAATTAGCTGATGAAGGCGTTAGAAGACTATCGATTATTAATGCTGGCAAAAAAGTAGCTTAGGTTTTTACTTAGGTGATCATTTAGCTAATATCCTTTATAGCGTTCTTCTGTGCATTTTTAATCTCCTAGCTGTCTCAGAAACATTTTGATTACACAATTCATAAACTCTTAATATATGTTCCCACTTAACACGATCAGCGGACATGGGGTCTATTGGTGGTTCTGGATTTTCCGAATATGTTGCTTTTAATGCAGTATCAATATCATCAACATTTGTAGGTTTTGCTAAATAATCACATGTGCCCTTTTTAATTGCAGCCACTGCTGTAAGAATATTTTCATAGCCTGTTAAAATAATAATTTTACAATCTTCTCTTATTTTTGATAACTCAGAAACTAAACACTAATTGCTATAACTGTTAAAGCAAGTTGAATATTAAAGGATATTTGTAGATATAGCTATGCAGTTACTACTGCTAATATTTGCCCTAGTATTGCAACCCACCTAATTAAATTTAATGTTCTGAGTCTTAGCCCAACTAGGTTATTATTTGATAAATTTAATGTATTAAGAAATTTTTATAACTACAGTCTATGTTCATGAAAAGAATTAATTACCAGATTAAATCTATAATCCATAAAAATATTTCTATCACGGTAAAAATAAAAAAAAATAAATACTCTAGAAGCTACAAGGTTACCTATGATAAAAAAAACTTACAAGGCCTTGTGTCAATACCTAAATATATTGATTTTAAAAGTGGTTTTAAATTCGCAGAAGAAAACATTGGCTGGATTTACAGCCAGCATATTGAAATGTTTCCTCCTATTATTATTGCTGAAGGGAATACAATCCAGCTATATGGTAAAGTTCGAAACTTTATATTTAAGGAAGACAAAAAAAATTTAGTAAGTATTGAAAACAATAACATAATTGTTAGCAGCAAAAACAAATTGAAATTTACATCTGTTTTTTTTAATTGGATTAAGGAAGAAATCATAAAAGAAACTAAATCTATAGCTATCATTCATTTCAATAATAAGGTGATAAATAAAATTAGAATTTCAAATTCCTTTAGCTACTGGGGAGCATGCAATACTAAAGATAGCATTAGTGTTGATTGGAGGTTAATATTTGCTCCACGAGAAGTCATGACATACATCATAGTTCATGAACTTTGCCATTTAACAGAATTTAATCACAGCAAGAAATTTTGGAATCTTGTTGATTCTAAGTTTGCAAATAAAGAAAGGGGTCAGCTTTGGTTAAAAGAAAATGCTAATTACTTGTATAGAATTAGGTTTTTTTAGATATCTAAATTATTTACATTTGTTGCACGTGACTCAATAAACTCTCTTCTTGGAGCTACATTTTCACCCATAAGGTCCTCAAACCAACCTTTTGTTACTTCTTCATCATCTATAGTAACTTGCATTAGTATTCTTTTATCTGGATCAAGTGTGGTGTGCCATAGTTGATCTGGATTCATCTCACCTAATCCCTTGTACCTTTGTAAGGTTAGGCCTTTTTTCCCAACTTCTCTAATTTTCTCTAATATTTCTGAGGGCGATTTAATGCTCAATGCTTCGGATGCATCTCTAAGTAGGTATCCAGGCTCTTCAAATATTCTAAATGTCTCATCATACTTTTTAACCAATGTTTCAATTACTTGTGATTGTAATAAGCTCAAATCAACTTTTCTTTCTTCAGTAACACCTCTTACTGTTCGTGTGAATGTATATCCTGAATCAAAATCAAATAGACCTTTCCAACCTCTTTCATACTCTTCAGATATTGAGTCTAAACTTTTAGCAATATAGTCAGCTGCTACTTGTGCGATCTTTATATCGCCATTGAAGTTTTTAATATCTAGTCCCTGAGCAATAGCAATTTGCTCTATAGTTTTTTGATCGTATCTATCCGGTATTTTTGCCATTAGGCCTTCTATATTTTTTGTTTTAACTAAAAGTGAATGCAACTTAGCACTATCAAATATTTTTTTATCAAAAGACTCAAAAGAATAATCTTTAATTCCATAATCAATCAAGGCTTCAAACAATTCTTCATCGTCCATGATGTAATGTTCTTCTTTATTCTTGGCGATCTTATAAAGTGGTGGTCTTGCTATATAGAGATATCCTTGTCTGATTAATTCTGGCATCTCTTTAAAGAAAAACGTAAGAAGTAATGTTCGAATATGAGATCCATCAACATCTGCATCTGTCATAATAACTACTTTATGGTATCTAAGTTTTTTAACATCAAACTCCTGATTACCTATACCTGCACCTAAAGCTGTTATTAGCGTGCCAATTTCAGTTGAGCCTAATATTTTGTCTTGCCTTGATTTCCATGTGTTAAGTATCTTTCCTCTTAAAGGCAATATAGCTTGGTTTTGTCTATTCCGGCCTTGCTTTGCAGAACCACCCGCTGAGTCACCTTCAACTATAAAAATTTCAGACTTTGATGGATCTTTTTCCTGGCAGTCAGCAAGTTTTCCAGGCAAATTTGTAATTTCTAATGCACTTTTTCTTCTGGTTAATTCTCGCGCTTTTCTTGCAGCTTCTCTGGCTTCTGCAGCTTTTTGTATTTTTTGAACAATAATTTTTGCAACACTTGGGTTTTCTTCAAACCATGAAGTTAGTCTGTCGTTAATTAATCCTTCAACAACAGGTCTTACTTCTGATGATACTAATTTATCTTTTGTTTGTGAGGAGAATTTTGGATCTTGAACTTTAACTGATAAAACACAAGTTAAACCTTCTCTGATGTCATCACTATTAAATGCTATTTGATTCTTTTTTCCACTTAGTTTTTCTTCATAATAATTATTGATTACTCTTGTAAGCGCCCCTCTAAATCCAGAAAGGTGTGTGCCTCCATCTTTTTGACGAATATTATTTGTAAAAGGCAATACTTGTTCATAGTAACTATCATTCCACCATAATGAACAATCTACTTCAATATTATTTTTATTACCCTTAACATTTATTGGTTCTTCGAAAATTGGTTTCTTTGACTTATCTAAAAATTTTACAAACTCAGTTATCCCACCCTCATAATGATATTTTGTTTCTTTTTTATCCGCCTCTCTCAAGTCGGAGAATATTAAGGATACATTAGGATTTAAGAAAGCCATCTCTCTAAATCTTTGACCTAGTACATTTGCATCAAAATCTGTTTTGGTGAATATTTTATCGTCTGGTAAAAAAGTTATTTTTGTACCATTCTTATTCTGAGAACTTCCAATTTCTTCTAATGGGCTGACCGCATCACCATTTTTAAAATCTATTTTATATTCTTTATTATTCCTAAAAATGTTTAATTCTAATTTATTAGATAATGCATTTACAACTGAAACACCCACTCCATGCAATCCACCTGAAACCTTATAACTATCTTGATCAAATTTTCCTCCAGCATGCAATTGAGTCATAATTACTTCTGCTGCTGATATGCCTTCCTCTTCGTGCATATCTATTGGTATACCTCTACCATTATCCTCTACACTAACTGAACCATTTGAATTTAGATCAATAGAAATCGTATCACAATGTCCACCAAGGGCCTCGTCAATTGAATTATCAACGACTTCAAAAACCATATGATGCAAGCCACTTCCATCATCGGTATCACCTATATACATACCTGGTCTTTTACGGACAGCGTCGAGTCCTTTTAAAACCTTTATTGAATCGGCACTATAATTATTGCTTTGATCTGTAGACATATATTGAAGTAATTATTATAGCTTATTTAAGAATTTTTTACTTCAAAAAAAATCGTATCTTTATTTAAATGAGTGAATATTTCTTTTGATACTCCCGTGAACCAGCTTTGTGTGTTTAACTTACCTAATTCATCAATTAATGCTTCTCTGTGGTTCTGGTCTAAGTGAGCCATAGCTTCATCAATCAATATTATTGGGGGCTTTCCAAAATCAGACCTAACTATAATTTGTGCAACTGATAAAATTATGGATATCAAAATAGATTTCTGCTCGCCAGTAGAACATTGCTTTGCTTCAATAGAAGAGTCATCTAACTTCCATATATTAACTTGAACCTTATTAGGACCCATGCTGGTTCTATTTAGCTCTTTATCAATAAATCTATTGGTTTGTAAAATTCTCTTATAGTTGGTAATAAAATCTTCTTTATGATTAGAAGACTCAAGTGAACTTTCATAGATAAGTTCTATTGTGCATGAATTAAAGGGCTTAGATATAAGGGTTAGATTTTCATTAATTTGAATAATTGCATCATTTCGATACTTGATTACTTCAGAGGCTTTTTCTGCAATATTAAACTCAATTTGATCCAACCAACTATCATCAGGTATATTAGATTTTAGCAAATGAAGTCTTTCTTTAGTAAACTTATTATATGCAGAGAAAGATTTTAAATATTTCTTATTTATATTAAAAATTAATCTATCAAAAAAATTCCTTCTTTCAGAATTTGATTGCAGCATAATTTTTTCCATTATAGGAGTAACCCAAATAACTCTTAAAAAATTTAATAGATCAGAGGTTTTACATTTCTCATCATCCATAAAAAAATTAGATTTTTGTATGCTATTTTTTACAAAGGTTTTTTTAATTTTTACTAAGCTTTCATCAAATTCTACATCTGCCAGTAAGCTGTAGTTAGTATTATGATTTTTATTTATTATTTCTTCATTCTTTGCGTTTCTTAGGCCTCTTCCAGGTGAAAGAAGTGAGAGAGATTCAAGAATATTAGTTTTGCCTGCACCATTCTCTCCATAAAGAACAATATTGTTACTACGAGAGTTTAAAGAAAATTCTTGGTGTGAACGGAAGTTATTAAGGGTGATTTTAGAAATAAGTATACTTGATCGCATTTTAGATGCGCATAGGCATTAAAACAAAAAATAGATGATCATGAGCATCATCTTCAATTAAAACAGGTGCAGCAGGGTCAGAAAAACTTAGTGTTACATCGGACCCATCTATCTCTGAAATAATATCAAGCAAATATCTTGAATTAAAACCAATTTCTAATTTATCATTTGCAAATTTAACATCAATCTCTTCTACGGCAGAGCCTTTGCTCACACTATTAGCCAATAATTGTAGCTTATCATTTTCAATAATGAGCTTTATTCCTCTAGATTTTGTGTCTTCACTGACAGCAATTGCTGAGACACGTTCAATTGCCCCTTTAAGATCATTAATATTAGTTTTAAGTTTTTTTTCATTATTTTGAGGAATTACTTTTGTATAATCTGGAAATGTACCATCTATAACTTTAGATACTAATTCAACTTCACTACATGCAAATTTGATTTTGCTTGCTGATAAGGCTATGTGTACGTCTCCATTAACATCATCTAAAATCCTTCTTAATTCTAAGATAGTTTTTTTGGGTATAATGACGCCTGACATTTTTTCAGCACCTTGAGGTAGGGGCATATCATATTGTGCCAGTCTATGTCCGTCTGTAGCCACTGATCTTAGTATATCTATTCCATTTTTATGTGCCGCATGAAAGAATATACCATTTAAATAATATCGAGATTCTTCATTTGATATAGCAAACTTAGTTTTATCAATCATGTTTTTTAAATCATCAACATTCATTATGAATTTAACTAACAAATCATCCTGGGATATGTCTGGAAAATCATCGGTAGGTAACGTTGATAGTTTAAATCTTGATCTACCTGATTTTATATTAAGACTGTTTTCTGATTCATCCATCTCAAGATCAATATCAGATCCTTGAGGTAATTTTTTTACAATTTCATGTAATGTAATAGCTGGCACTGAAATTTCTCCATCAACCTCAATACTTGCACCAATTTTTTCAGAGCAAAAAATATCTAGGTTTGTTGATGATAAGCGAAGATTATCTCCATCAGCTTTTATTATAACATTTGATAAAATTGGTAGAGTATGGCGTAACTCAACAACTCCTTGAATATGAGATAAGGCTTTAGATAATTCGGCACTATTAACTTTTAGTTTCATAGTGGGCATTATACATAATTTAATGATGACTTGTTATTATTATTTATAATAATAGTTAAAAAATAGATATTAAGATGAAGTAATAATTTGAGTTAAAACATTAATATCTTCATCAAATTTATTAGATTCCGACTTAAGTTGCTCAACTTTTTTTACAGCATGTATTACTGTTGTATGGTCTCTTCCACCAAACTTTCTTCCAATTTCAGGAAGAGATCTAGAAGTTAGCTTCTTAGAAAGATACATGGCGATTTGCCTTGGTCTAGCAAAAGATCTTATTCTTTTGGCTGACAGAATATCATCAATTTTTATATTAAAATAATTAGCAACTTTAGATTGAATTTCGTCAATATTAACCTTTCTGTTGCTAGATCTAAGTAAATCTTTAAGTACAGTTTGTGCCAGCTCTATATCAATTTTTCTATTCATTAAATTTGCAAAAGTTACTACTTTATTTAAGGCGCCTTCAAGTTCCCTTACATTGTTAGCAATAGTTTTTGCTAAAAACACTATTACTTCATCTGCTATAACTATTTTATTTTCATATTTAAAACTTAAATCGCGTGCTTTCTTTTTAAGAATTTCATATCTAAGCTCAAAATCAGCTGGTAGAATATCTGCCACTAATCCCCAGGAAAGTCTTGATTTAATTCTATCATCAAAGCTGTCTAAGTCACTTGGTGGTCTGTCTGAAGATATTATAATTTTTTTATTTAAATCTAATAATGAGTTAAAAGTATGGAAAAACTCTTCCTGTGTTGAAGATTTACCCATCATAAATTGGATATCATCAATAATTAAGACATCAACTGATCGGAATTTTTGCTTAAAAGACATAGTGTCTTTCTGTCGTAAAGATTTAATAAACTGAAACATAAACCTCTCAGCTGAAAGGTATAGAACTTTAGCATTGCTATTGTGTTGCTTAATTTCCCAAGCAATTGAGTGCATTAGATGGGTTTTACCTAAGCCTACGCCACCATAAATAAACAATGGATTAAAGTCAAATTTCTCTGGTTGTGCCATTCTCTTTGCAGAGGCATAGGCAAGTTCATTGGGGTGACCAACAACAAATTTCTCAAATGTAAATCTTTCGTCAAGTGGCCAATCGTCTGATTGTTGAGTATAAGAAATGTCTTTGTTTTTTCGATTTCTTTCTATGAATATTTCACTATTTACATCTGTTTCTTCTACTGCAAGCATTGCATCAACTATGATTTTGACTCTTTTAATCTCTGAGTTTTCCTCTTCAATATAAAAAATTATTTTATCAACGTAGTGCGCTGTAATCCAATCTCTAATAAATTTTGAAGGAACAGAAAAGACTAAGGTTTCCTGTTCTAGAGTCTTAACTTTTAAATTCTTTAACCAACTATTATAAATTTCATTACCATATTCTTTGTTAAGTTTTTTTAAAACTGAATGCCACGTCGTTTTGATATCTGAAACAAGAGCCTGTTGTGAATTTAAATCATGTATCATTAATTTTTTAGCCTTTATAAATATATTAAAAATTGTATCTAACTTTTGAATAAAATAACACAATTGTTTTTATTAATTTTTACAAAAAATATCTATACTAATTTAAAATAAATAATTTTAAAAAAACTAAAATTTGAATTTTTTGAAAAATTAATAAAAAGAAATTTATTAATTTGAATTAACTTATCTTTAATAATTTTGAATCGCAATGAGAAAAATTAAAAATATTTAATACCTAATTATTAGTAATATTTATCTATAGCTTTTTAATAAAAAAATAATGAGGTTAGGTTGTTATGTTTTGAATATGGATTGATTAATACTTTTAAGTATCAGAAAGAATGTAATTAATTAATTTATAGCTTTAATTTTTTTTACAAGTCTTGATACTTTTCTTGCCGCTGTATTTTTATGAAGTATACCTTTGGCAACAGCACCCATAATTTCTGCTTCGGCCATTTTAACAGATGCTTGCGCTTCTGATTTTAGACCACTAACTATATCTAGTTCTGTTTTTTTAATGTAAGTACGATATCTATTTCTAACAGCCTTATTGATTGCTGTTTTTCTTTCAATTACTCGAACTTTAGTTTTAGCTGATTTTGTATTAGCCATAATATACTTATATTTTCTTTATTTAAGTTCACTACTTCTGACATTTCTTACAGTAGAAGCTTGAACGCTGGGCTATAACTATTCGTAATATCTTAGATTGACAAGTTTTTTTTGAACAAAATTCTCCTTCTTTTCCATATACCTGAAACTCTCTTTGAAAAAAACCTAGATTACCGTCCACTAAAGAGTGGTCATTAATTGATGAGCCTCCCAGTTTAATTGAGCGTTTAAGTACTTTTTTAATAGATTTTACTAGCATGTCACAGTCTACTAAGCTTAAGAACCTTGCTTGACGACTTGGTCTAATTTGAGCAGTAAATAATGATTCTGAGGCATATATATTGCCTACACCAACTACTATAGATTGGTTCATAATTATTGACTTAATATCTGCTTTTCTGCCTTTCAGTCGATCAAATAGATAGTTTTTTGTAAATAGTTTCGAAAGTGGCTCAGGTGCTAAATTCTTTATCAATTTATGATTGTTTAATTTTTTACTATCACACAATAAAATTGAGCCAAACCTTCTTGGGTCTATAAATTTAAACTTTTTCTTATTGTTTGTAATAATTTGAAGATGCGTATGTTTAAATTCTATTTCATTAGAATTAAGATCTTCAATTGATACTCTACCTGACATTCCAAGGTGAATGATTACTGTTAAATTGTTGTCTAAATGAATTAATATATATTTAGCCCTCCTATCAACTGAAATTATTTTAGTATTAGTTATTTTTTTTTCTAAATTTGGATCCATTCTAAACCGCAAATCTCTTCGCTTAACTACAACATTAATAATTTTTTGATTTAGTAATTTTGACTTAATTCCTTGGGATACTGTTTCTACTTCAGGTAATTCAGGCATAAAATAAGTATATATTTAAAAAATTTGAATTAGATAGTAAAAGTGAACATTAATTCTAATATTATATATGGAAACAAAACAAGTCTTTGATGCAGTAGCAAATAAATATGATCTAATGAACGATATAATGTCCTTAGGTTCACATAGGTATTGGAAGGAATGTCTTATAGATTGGCTTGCTCCACAACCAAATATGAACATAGTAGATGTTGCAGGTGGTACAGGCGATATTTCTAAAAGGTTCTTAAAAAGAGTTAATGGAAATGGAATGGCCACAATATGTGATCCAAATGCAAACATGCTTGATAATGGTTCAAAAAAACGAGATGTTTTTGAAGATTGTATTAGCAGGTCCTGTGCGTTTGCTGAAGAACTTCCATTTAAAGATAACACTTATGATGCCTATATTGTTAGCTTTGGTATTAGAAACTTTGCTGATATTAGAAAAGGCCTAAGTGAGGCTAAAAGAGTTCTCAAGCCTAAAGGCAGATTTATGTGTTTAGAATTTTCTAAGTTAGAAAATAACCATTTAGCTAAACTATATGAAAAATATTCAATGCTTATTCCTAAAATAGGAAAGCTTGTTGTTGGAGATGAAGCGCCTTATCAGTATTTAGTGGATACTATTGAAAAATTTCCATCTCAAGAGAAGTTTGCAACAATGATAAAAGAAGCTGGTTTTAAAAATGTTGAATATCGCAACATATTTAATGGTGTTGTAGCCATTCACTCGGGTTGGAAAGAATAGTATTATGATTGCTAACTTACTATTTCTACTCAAAATTGTCAGAGTTTTTAAACGACATAATGTACTTATTCTTATTGAAAAAAATATTCGCTATAAAATAATTTTTAGACTTTTTACTTTTCTTCTTGCCCCTACAACTTCAATTAAGTCTAAAGAAGGTATTCCAGATGGTATTAGGATTTCATCTGCTTTAAATGACTTAGGTCCTTCATTTATTAAGTTAGGTCAACTTATATCAACCCGGCCTGATATCATTGGTAATAAAATTGCTGAAGATATGGCTATGTTAAGAGATAATCTTCCATCATTCCCAAAAGCAGAGGCAATATCAATAATAGAAGAGCAGTTTCAAGATAAAATTGAGAATATTTTTCAAAACTTTAGTGATCCAATTGCTGCAGCTTCTATTGCTCAAGTCCATTTTGCAGAAATAAAGGATGGTAATAAAACTATTCCCGTTGCTGTTAAAGTTTTAAGACCAAATATTATTGAAACAATCAGTGATGAAATGAGCCGCTTGGATTGGCTTACTAATTTTCTTGAGAATTTTAGAGAATTAAAACGGTTACAATTGAATTCAGTTATCAAAAAAACAAGGGAGATTATTAGGTTCGAATTGGACTTGAGGTATGAAGCTGCAGCAGCCTCAGAGTTGAAAGAAAATACAAAAAATGATCAAAGTTTTTATGTGCCAATAATCTACTGGGAACATGTAGCTAAAAAAGTTCTTACAACCGAAAGAATTGATGGGATTCCTGCTGACAAAATAGATGATTTAAAACACAATAATATTGATTTAATAAATGTTTCACATTTGTTAATTATTAATTTCTTAAGACAGGCTATTAGAGATGGTTATTTTCATGCTGATTTACACCAAGGTAATTTATTTATCAGTAAGACAGGGAATTTAAATGCCGTTGACTTTGGCATAATGGGAAGACTGGATAAAAAAAATAGAAGATTTCTAGCTGAAATTATTTTTGGCTTTATTAATCAAGACTATTATAAGATAGCAAAAATTCATAAAGAGGCTGGACTCATTGATAGTACTCAATCTATAGATGATTTCTCTCAAGCTTTACGATCAATAGGTGAACCAATAATTAATCAAAAAGCAAAAGATATTTCTATGGGCAGAGTTCTTATGCAACTGTTTGATATAACCAAACAATTTAATATGTCATTACAGCCTCAGTTATTACTTTTGCAGAAAACTATGATTATAATAGAAGGTGTGGCAAGAAGGTTTAATCCTGAAATTAATTTTTGGGAAGTGTCTAAGCCTGAAATAGAGAAGTGGCTAAAAGATGAGTTGGGTCCATTAGCTAAGTTAAAAGAAACTGGAGAAGTTCTTCAGGCCTTAGCTAGGCGAGTACCTGATATACCTGACTTTCTGGACAGAGCAGAAAATGCTTTTGATATTATTATAGAAAATAAAGTTGCCTTAAAGAACAACAACAAAAAGATAAAATCGTCTAAAATCCTTTTAACATTAGCTTCTGGAGTAATAGCTCTAATTGTTACTTCTATCTTATTGATTTAAATAGAAATTAATAATCTTTTATTATTTTACATAGTTGAATGTTATCGTTAAATAGCTTCTGAAATGAATAAGCTTAAAAACATATTGTTAATAATAACTGGTGGAATTGCTGCTTATAAATCCTTGGAATTAATTAGGCGGCTTAAAGATCAAAATATTAACGTTACTTGTATTCTTACAAAATCAGGAAGTGAATTTATTACCCCTCTATCAGTTTCAAGCTTATCTGGTAATCATGTTTATTCCGATTTATTTAATCTCACTGATGAAAACAAAATGGGCCACATTGAGCTCTCAAGGGCTGCAGATTTAATATTAATTGCGCCTGCAACTACAAATATAATTTCAAAAATGGCATATGGCTCTTGTGATGATTTAGCCTCAACCGTTTTAATGGCAACTAATAAACCTGTTTATATTGTGCCAGCTATGAATGTTAGAATGTGGCATAACCCTGCAACCCAAAGAAACATTCAAACACTAGTGGAAGATGGTGTAAAATTTATTGGACCAGATAAAGGGGATATGGCATGTGGTGAGTACGGACTAGGAAGAATGTCTGAAACACAAGAGATAATAGATACAATTCTTGAGCATGAAACTTCTTTGCTAAAACAACCTTTAAAAATGTTTTCTGCTTTAGTTACTGCGGGTCCAACCAGAGAATTAATTGATCCTGTAAGATATATTTCAAATAAATCTTCAGGCAAACAAGGCTATGCTATTGCTGAAAGTTTACATCACATGGGTGCACGTACAACTTTGATTACTGGGCCTACCAACATCCCATTGCCAATAGGTCCGACAATAATAAAAGTTAATACAGCGGAAGAGATGTTAAATGCAACTGAGGCACTACTGCCTGTTGATATAGCAATATGCGCTGCTGCTGTCAGTGATTACAAAGCTAATCATGGGATCAACGAAAAAATTAAAAAAAATGGAGAGAATATTACAATCGATCTAACAGAAAATCCTGATATTTTAAAAAGAATTGGAAAAAGAAACTCTAGTAGACCAAGTCTTGTAATTGGATTTGCAGCAGAAACAAGTGATTTGCTAAAGAATGCTAACTATAAACTTACAGCCAAGGGATGTGATTGGATTCTAGCAAATGATGTTTCAGACGGTAAGATTTTTGGAGATGATAATAATAAGATTGAATTCATAACTAAACATAGTTCTCATTCATGGGAAAAAATGAGTAAAGAAAAAGTTGCTGAAAAATTATCTAAAAATATTATTAATTATTTTACATCTTAGTTATGGTATCTAAAAAAATTTTTATTAAAGATGTATCAAATAATTCTGAATTTAAATTACCTAATTACGCATCAGCAGGTGCGGCTGGAATGGACCTTTCTGCAAATATTCAAGAAGAGATAGTTATTGCACCTCTAGAGCGTAAGCTTATTCCTACTGGTATTGCTATTAGTTTGCCTAGTGATTTAGAGGCTCAAATTAGACCTAGGTCAGGACTGGCAGCAAAACATGGAATTACTGTCTTGAATACACCAGGGACAATTGACTCTGATTATAGGGGAGAAATTAAGGTAATATTAGTAAATTTAAGCAACGAGAAATATACAATTAATCCTAAAGACCGAATTGCACAAATAATATTTTCACAGTTTATTAGAGCAGACTTTAAAATAGTTGATGACCTTGATCAGACCAACAGAGGTTTATCTGGGTTTGGATCTACTGGAAAATAATTAAATTTTAGTTTAGATGTCCAAAGAAGGTTTCATAGTTTTAGGTAATCACCTATTTCCACTAACTAATCTAAATAAATTTAAATCCTGTCATTTTTTTATGGCAGAAGATTATGAGCTTTGTTCTTATTTTAAGTTCCATAAACATAAACTTATTTTTTTTTTAGCATCAATGCGGAACTACAGAGATAACCTGCTCAAAAATGGATTTAAGTGCAATTATGAATTATTAGATAAACAAAAGTTTAATGATAGTTATGAAAAAAAATTAAAGGGATTTACAGAAAAATTTAATATTACAAAAATTAAGATTTATGAAATACCTGACTCTTTTTTTAATAAAAGAATTATAAAATTTTGTAAATTAAATAGCTTAAAATTAGAAATCATACAAAGTCCCATGTTTATGTCAGATAGAACTTTAATTAATGATTATTTTTCAAACAATAAAAAGCCTCTTCTAAATAATTTTTATAAATTACAAAGAATTAATAAAGATATTCTTATAAAAAATAAAAAACCTGTGGGTGACAAATGGTCATTTGACGATGAAAATAGAAAAAAATTACCTAAAGTTATAAATATTCCTAAAATACCTAAAATTAAAACAAATAAAAATACTGAAGACATTAAAATTTTAATAGCTAAAAAATTTAAAGTACATCCAGGATCTACAGAGAATTTTTTCCTCCCTACAGAAAGAAAATCAGCACTTGATTGGCTTAATAAATTTTTTGAAGAAAGGTTTAAAAATTTTGGTGACTACGAGGATGCCATGACTAAAGATTCAAATACAGTATTTCATAGCTGTCTTAGTCCATTACTAAATATTGGTTTAATTACGCCAGAAGAAGTCATTGATACTGCATTAGAATTTGCCAAAATCAATAAAGTTTCTTTGAATAACTTAGAAGGATTTATTAGGCAGATAATTGGATGGCGTGAATTTATAAAAGGCACTTATGATTACCATGAAGAAACGATGGTAAATACTAATTTTTGGAATCATAATCGTAAACTTACATCATCATGGTATGATGGATCTACTGGGATAGAGCCCCTTGATCATATTATTAATGAAGTAAAAATAAGCGCATATACACATCATATTCCAAGATTAATGATCATAAGCAATATAATGAATCTAAGTGGAATTAGTCCAAAAGAAATATATCGTTGGTTTATGGAAATGTTTGTAGATTCTAGTGACTGGGTTATGACACCTAATGTTTTTAGCATGGGAACCTATAGTGATGGTGGAATATTTGCTACAAAACCTTACTTATGTGGGTCAAACTATATTTTAAAAATGAGTAATTTTAAAAAGGGTGAATGGTGTGATATTGTAGATGGTCTTTACTGGAATTTTATTGAACGTAACAGTGATATCATTAGAAAAAACTATAGAATGTCAATGATGGTTAATGCTTTGGGTAAAATTTCTACTGAAAGAAAAAAACATATTTATAGCAAAGCAAATATTTTTATAAATCAAAATTCTCAATAAGAGAAATAAGCACTAATAATAATTCACTTAAGTTTTAATCTACTTCAAATTAATCAAGATCTTCTGCAAGACTCTTCTTAACTTGATTTTCAACTAAAGCTTTATGTGCATATTTTGGATGATCCGTTCCAAGTTCTAAATTTATTTCTGAGTTCTTCAAATTTTGAGCATCTTCATCTTTTAATTTAAAGTGCAGAAAATGCACTGATGAAGTTTTTCCATCTTCGTCCGTTCTATCAACATCACCCTCAGGTATTGCATAGATTTTTGAATTACCAATTTGAATGTATATTTTATGTTCAACACCACCTAATTCACCTAATACTTTTTTTCTTATTATAGGATTATCAATTTCAAACATAAAGGTAGCAACAAGTTCATTGCCCTGTGGAATCATTGGATTATAAGCTGCTAATTCATCTTTTAATTGTTCATCTCCACCCTTTTCAATATACAACATTTCTTGTATTTGAGCTTTCATTGTAAAATAATTTTCAAAGTAAAAAGTCGCATGGGGGCCAAGGCTAATTCTTCTATCTTTTTTTACCTCTACAACATTTTTTCTTATTTCTTTTCTATCCAATGTGTATTGGTCTAACGACAATAAGTCTTCAGATGTAATTTGTTTTTTTGTATTAGTCATAGTTATTTTCCTTCTTTTGTAAGTCCATAAGATTCTGCCATTAATTCTATTGGATGTTTTGGATTTATGTTTAATTCACCATCTGTATTAGTGTCATTTATTAGTTGCCCTAAATGCTTACCAGCCAATGGACAGTCTGAAACAATATTTTTTTGCCCTTTGTTTTTTATTTGTCTTGCAGCCGTTTTCCCAAACTTAACTGCAACTTTATGCGTATCTTTCATGACACCGAATGTACCTCCATGACCTGCACATCTTTCGACAACCTCAACATTAGTTTCAGGCAATAATTTTAGCATTTCTGCAGCCTTATTACCCATATTTTGCGCTCTTGCATGACATGCATTGTGTACTGTAATGCCTCCATCTATTGGATTTAGACCCTCTTTTAAGCCTTCTTTTTTTGCAAGTTCTACAACATACTGATCAATGTCAAACACATGTTGTGACAACTTAATAACTTTTTTATTATCAGGATTTATTAATGGCCACTCAGATTTTAGCATTAGGCCACAGCTCGCTGTCAAAGTTACTATGTCGTATCCTTCATCAATATATTTACATAATTCGTCTGAAACAATTTCTGATTGTGATTTTACTTTATCTAATTCAGCTTGTTCTAAAAAGGGCATGCCACAGCATCCTGGATAAACAGGTTTAACTTCAATACCATTATTTAGTAATACTTTTTGAGCAGCTACGCCTACTTCTGTATTATTATAGTTTACATAACAAGTTGCAAACAGTGCTACTTTTTTTCCAAATCCTGGCGCCGTATTATTAGGGAGCATCTTTTCATCTTTTGATAGTCTAATAAAAGTTTTTTTAGCAAATTTAGGTAGTTCAACCTGCTTATCAATTCCAATAGTCTTCTCCATTAAAATTCTTGAAATTTTATTATTTCTTGATGAGCCCCAATTCGCAATTGATGGAGCAATACCAGCAACTTTTGCATTTCTATCAATTTTAGCTAGTTCTTTTGGAATTGCATTTAATTCATTTTTGCTGTTTTGAAGTTTTCTGTATCTAAGCATTAAATGTGGAAAATCTATATTAAGTTCATGCGGTGGTACGTAAGGACATTTAACCATATAACACATATCACATAAGGTGCATTTATCTACGACCTTCGGAAATTCTTTACTATCAACTGAGGCAACATCCTCATCTTTTGATTCATCAATTAAATCAAAAAGTGTAGGGAAAGAATCACATAAATTAAAACATCGTCTACAGCCATGACAAACATCAAACTGACGTCTCATTTCATCATCTACCGCTTTTTCATCTAGATAATTTGGATTATTCCAGTCAATGATATGTCTTGTAGGTGCAGATAGACTGCCTTCTTTTTTATCCATAAAATAAGGTCCATACCTTGAATCTATTTTACTAGACTCAAGGTATTAAGGGTTTCAAGTTAGTTTTATTATTCTTGAGTTTCTAGAGTTTCTAGAGTTTTTTGAAATTTACCAGCATGTGATTTTTCAGCCTTAGCTAAAGTTTCAAACCAGTCAGCAATTTCATCGAAGCCTTCTTCTCTAGCAGTCTTAGCCATACCTGGATACATATCAGTATATTCATGTGTTTCTCCAGCTATTGACGCTTTCAAATTATCAAGTGTTAATCCAATTGGCTTACCAGTTGCTGGATCTCCAACTTCTTCCATAAATTCTAGGTGTCCATGCGCATGACCTGTTTCACCTTCTGCTGTAGAACGGAAAACTGCAGCTACATCATTGTGTCCTTCGATGTCAGCCTTTTGTGCAAAGTATAAGTATCTTCTGTTTGCTTGACTCTCGCCAGCAAAAGCTGCTTTCAAGTTATCAAGGGTTTTACTTTCTGATAATGTTGTCATAGTTAATCTCCTAATTTTAATATTAATTAATTACAATATAGGTGCAGAATTAGATAAGTCAATAGTTTAGAATTATTCTAAACTGATATTGATAATTATTATCAATAACTTAATCTTCCAGATGAATAACCAACTCAACTTTTTTGATTTTTTTGCCCTTTGGCGCCTTGGGCATCAAGCTAATTTTTACGTCCTCATTTTTTATATCTAATAAAATTTTATCTTTTTCTGAAAAAAAGTGATGATGTAAACTAGTGTTAGTATCAAAATATACTTTATCTGCATCAAGGGTAATTTTGTTTAAAAGCTCTTTTTTACAAAATTCATGCAATGTATTGTAAACTGTTGCTAATGAGACATCTCTCTTGTTGGAAGAAAGTTCTCTAAATAGACTTTCTGCAGTAACGTGTTTATCTGTGCCGTCAAATAAATGATCAGCAATAAGTACTCTTTGCTTGGTAGGTCTTAAATTTTTTGACCTTAATATTTCTTTTATTCTCTGCATCTCATTAATATTTAATAAATATTAATGTATTTTACAATCTAAATACTTTAAAGTTATTAAAATCTAAGCAAAACAAACAGATAGAAGGCAAAAATGATACAGAAACCAAGCTTTACTAATGAAGAATTACTTGATTGTGGACATGGTAATATGTTTGGAATTGGTAATGCAAGGCTCCCTTTGCCTCCAATGTTAATGTTTGATCGAATTGTAAAAATTAATGAGACTGGTGGTAAGTACGGTAAAGGTGAAATTATTGCTGAATTTGATATTAACCCATCATTGTGGTTCTTTGAATGTCATTTTGAACAAGACCCTGTTATGCCAGGTTGTTTAGGGTTAGATGCGATGTGGCAGCTGGTTGGCTTCTTTCTAGGATGGCTTGGTGAGCCAGGAAGAGGAAGGGCTCTTGGGGCATCATCTATCAAATTTGGTGGAGAAATATTACAAGATACTAAAAAAGTTGAATATATTATTGATATGAAAAAAGTAATTAAGCGTGGAGTAGTTGTTGGTGTCGGTGATGGAATTGTGAAAGCTGATGGTAAAACTATTTATCGTGCTGAAGGACTTAAAGTAGGTTTAATTAAATAAATAAAATGAGAAGAGTTGTTGTCACAGGTTTAGGAATAATATCTTCGATAGGCAATAATGCTGCCGAAGTTACTGACTCATTAAAAGATGCTAAGTCAGGTATTTCTTTTGATCAGTCTCATAAAGATATGGGATTTAGAAGTCAAGTGAGTGGACAAATTAAAATTAATTTACAAGAATCTATCGACCGAAAATTTTTACGTTTTATGGGAGATGGTGCTAGTTATAATTATTTAGCAATGCTTGAGGCTTTAAAAGATTCAGGCTTAGAAGATGATGATATTTCTAATCCACTAACTGGATTAATAATGGGCTCTGGAGGTCCATCAACTAAAAGTTTATTGAGAGCTTTTGATATAACAAGAAAAAGTGGTCCAAAAAAGATAGGTCCTACAAGTGTCCCTAAGGTTATGTGTAGTACAAACTCTGCAACTTTATCAACTTTTTTTAAAATAAAAGGAATGAACTACTCAATTAGTTCAGCCTGCGCAACAAGCGCTCACTGTATTGGCCATGGATCAGAATTAATACAAATGGGAAAACAAGATATTGTATTTGCTGGCGGTGGCGAAGAATTAGACTGGTCATTGTCTGCTCTATTTGATGCTATGACTGCATTATCATCCAAATATAATGATTCACCAGAAAGTTCATCAAGAGCGTTTGATCAAACACGTGATGGTTTTGTAATTTCTGGTGGTGGTGGTGTTTTGGTGCTTGAAGAATTAGAGCATGCAAAGGCACGTGGTGCAAAAATTTATGCAGAAATAGTTGGTTACGGTGCAACTTCAGATGGATATGATATGGTTCAACCTTCTGGAGAAGGAGCACAAAGATGTATGGAAATGGCAATTAAAACAACTGATGAAAAAGTTGATTATATTAATGCACATGGAACTTCTACTCCAGTTGGAGATAGTGCTGAACTTGGTGCCGTTCAAAAAGTTTTTGCTGAAAATACTCCCTATATCAGCTCTACAAAATCTCTAACAGGTCACTCGCTTGGTGCTGCCGGGGTTCAAGAGGCTATCTATTCTTTACTTATGATGAAAAATAACTTTATGTGTAAATCAGCTCATATAGAAAATATTGATGATGCGGCAAAAAATATGAATATTTTAACTGAGAAAAAAGAAGGGTCTTTTAATATGGCTATGAGTAATAGTTTTGGATTTGGTGGCACTAATGCCTCTCTAATTTTTAAAAGGTATAATTAAATAATGTATTTAAAAGGAAAAAGAGGGGTGATTATGGGACTAGCCAATGATCATTCTATAGCTTGGGGAATTGCAAAAAAATTATCTGAAGAAGGTGCTGAGCTATGCTTTATGTATGCAGGCGAAACTTTATTGCGTCGCGTGCAACCTCTTGCAGAATCGCTGGATTCAAGTTTTTTAATAGAGTGCAATGTTTTAGACTCTGGTTCGGTGCAGTCAGCCTTTAATAAAGTAAAAGATAAGTGGGGATCAATTGATTTTGTTCTTCATTCTATTGCCTTTTCTGACAAAAATGAATTAAAAGGAAAATACTTAGATACATCACGAGATAATTTTACCCAGACAATGCTTATTTCATGCTTTTCGTTTACTGAAACAGTAAAAGAAGCTAGCAAGCTTATGGTTAATGGTGGTGCTATGGTAACATTAAGTTATGACGGATCTCAGAGAGTTGTTCCAAATTACAATGTAATGGGAGTGGCTAAAGCTGCTCTAGAATCAAGTGTTAGATATTTAGCAGCAGATCTAGGTGATAAAAATATTAGAGTTAACTCACTTTCTGCTGGACCAATGAAGACACTGGCGATGGCAGGTATTTCTGGTGGTAAAGATATGTTAAAATGGTCTGACAAGAATTCACTAATGCAAAGAAATATTACATTAGATGATGTAGGAAAATCAGGTATGTATCTATTAAGTGATCTTTCTTCCGGTGTTACTGGTGAAAACCACTATGTTGACTGTGGCTATAATAAAGTTGGCGTACCTAGAGAGATTTAATTTTTTTCTGTAAGAAGAGAATACTGATTAGATGAAGTTCCTTCTTCTTGATCTAAGAGTTGAGTTGGATATTCTCCAGTAAAACAATGATCTGTAAACTGTGGCTGTTTATTATCACGTTTATCATGACCCATGGCTTTATATGTACCTTCTAAAGATAGAAAAAATAAAGAAGTAGCGCCTATAGATTCTCGCATTTCTTCAATACTATTTTTTGATGCAATGAGCTCATCATAATCAGGCGTATCAATCCCATAAAAATCAGGATGTGTTATAGGTGGGCATGAAATACCAAGATGTACTTCCGTTGCACCTGCTTCATATATCATCTTGACTATTTTTCCAGCTGTAGTGCCTCTAACAATAGAATCATCAATAAGAATTATTTTTTTATTTTCAATGTAAGATCTATTTGCACTGTGTTTTAATTTTACACCAAACTGCCTAATACTTTGAGTAGGCTCAATAAAGGTTCTACCAACATAATGGTTTCTTATTATTCCTAGTTCAAATGCAATATTAGATTTTTGTGCGAATCCTAATGCTGCTGGGACACCTGAATCAGGTACTGGTATTACAACATCTGCGTTAATTTGATTTTCTATTGCTAATTGTTCACCTAGATTCTTTCTGTAGGTATAGACTGTTTTTCCATCAACAATACTATCGGGGCGTGAAAAATAAATTCTTTCAAATATGCAAGGTCGTTCTTTAACAGGTGGAAAAGGTTTGATACTTTCAATTCCACTTTCTGAAATAACTATAATTTCTCCGTTCTCAACGTCTCTTATGTATTTTGCACCTATAATGTCCAGGGCGCAAGTTTCAGATGCTAATACAGGAGCACCATTTAAATCACCCAAAACTAAAGGCCTAATACCGTGAGGGTCTCTAACGCCAATTAATTTTTTATTTGTTAAAATTACTAGAGAGTAAGCACCTTGAACTTGAAATAAAGCATCTATTAATTTATCAACAATAAGTGTTCTTTTTGATCGCGCAACAAGCTGTAAAATTGTTTCAGTATCTGAAGTAGTCTGGAATATTGATCCATCTGTAATTAATCTTTTCCTTAAAGATGAGGCGTTTGTTAAATTGCCATTGTGTGCACATGCAAAGCCACCCATTGCTAAATCAGCAAACAGAGGTTGTATGTTTTTTAAAATTGAATCACCAGTTGTGGAGTATCTAACATGACCAATGGCATTACAACCTGGCAGTCTTGATAATATGTCTGGCTTGTTAAAATTATCACCAACCAACCCTGGTCTTCTTACACCATTAAATTTGCCACCATCAAAGGTAACAATTCCAGCACCTTCTTGGCCGCGATGTTGTAATGCGTGTAAACCTAGTGTTGTTAAAGTGGCAGCATCAGGACTTCCAAATATTCCGAAGACGCCACACTCTTCGTGTAGCTTGTCTTCTTCAAAATTTATATCTGCCATTTATTTCCAGTTAATTAAGCGTCTATATCTTTCATTGATAATTTAACTTTACCTTTATCAAATCCAATAACTTTAACTTTGACTGTATCACCTTCGCTAACAACATCAGCAACTTTTTCAACTCTTTCTTCAGCAAGTTGAGAAATGTGCACAAGGCCATCTTTCTTACCCATGAAATTAACAAATGCGCCAAATTCCATTATCTTAACAACTTTGCCTTCGAAGATATCACCAATCTCAGGCTCTTGAATGATTCCATTAATCATATCAATCGCAGCTTGGATCATTTCTTTGCTAGTTCCTGAAATTTTTACAGTTCCATTATCACTAATATCAACCTTAGCACCAGACTCTGCTATAATTTCTTTAATTACAGCTCCACCTTTTCCAATTACTGCACCAATATTATCCCTTTGAATTTTAATACTTTCACTTCTAGGTGTGTATGGTCCAAGTTCAGTTCTAGGAGTTTCAATTGTTTTATTCATTTCAGATAAAATGTGCATTCTTCCTGCATTGGCTTGACTCAATGCCTGCTCCATAATTTCAGTAGTGATTCCAGTGATCTTGATGTCCATTTGTAGTGAAGTAATTCCATCTTTTGTACCAGCTACTTTAAAGTCCATATCTCCAAGATGATCTTCATCACCTAATATGTCAGATAAAACTGCAAAATCATCACCTTCTTTAATTAAGCCCATAGCAATTCCAGAGACAGCATTTTTAATTGGAACACCTGCATCCATCAATGCTAGTGATGATCCGCATACTGTAGCCATAGAAGAAGATCCATTTGATTCTGTTATTTCTGAAACAAGTCTAATTGTGTAATCAAACTCTTCAGAATCTGGAAGTACTGCTTTTAAAGCTCTCCATGCTAATTTACCATGGCCAACTTCTCTTCTACTAGTAAAGCCAGATCTTCCTACTTCACCTACTGAATAAGGAGGAAAATTATAATGAAGCATGAATTTTTCTTTATAAGATCCTTGTAAAGCTTCAATTCTTTGCTCATCTTCACCAAATCCAAGAGTGGCAACAACAATAGCTTGTGTTTCTCCTCTAGTGAATAAGGCCGATCCGTGCGTTCTTGGAAGCCAAGATACTTCATTAGAAATATTTCTAATTTCATCAAGTTTTCTTCCATCGATACGTGATTTTTTATTAATAATTTGTCCACGAACAATTTCTTTTTCAATCTTTTTAAAATATGCCATGAGCTCATTTGAATTAATTTCTTCATTTGCTTCATGTGCAGATAAAAGTTTATCCTTGCATACAGAAAGAGCTGCGTGTCGTTCCATTTTATCTGTTAAGCTATAAGCTTTAGCAATATCGTCTGAACATTCTTTTTTTACCAATTCTTTTAAATCAGTATTTTCAACATATTCAAACTTCCATGGTTCTTTTGCACATTCTTCTGCTAGGTCTATAATCATATCGATTACAGGTTGCATTTCCTTATGACCAAATGTAACTGCACCAAGCATTATTTCTTCAGACAATTGGTTAGCTTGAGATTCAACCATTAAAACTGCTGAATTCGTACCTGCTACAACTAAATCTAAATCAGAAACTTCACTCATTTTTGGATTTAAAGTGTATTCACCATCTTGATAACCAACTCTACAACCTGATATAGGTCCCATAAAAGGTATCCCTGATATAGTAAGCGCACTAGAAGCTGCTACCATAGCAACAATATCTGCATTAGTTTCTGTATCATGTGACAAAACTGTTAATATAACTTGTGTTTCATTTCTAAATCCTTCAGGAAATAGTGGTCTAATAGGTCTATCAATTAATCTACAAATTAAAGTTTCAGCTTCTGTTGGACGTGCTTCTCTTTTAAAAAATCCACCTGGAATTTTTCCAGCAGCATAATATTTTTCTGTGTAATTAACTGTTAGCGGGAAAAAGTCAAGATCCGGCTTCGGAGTCTTTGCGGCCGTAACATTACACATTACAACCGTATCACCATATCTTACGATAGTTGATGCAGTAGCTTGCTTTGCAACTTTTCCAGTTTCAATTATTAATTTTTCTTTTCCCCATTGGATCTCTCTTGTGATTAACTCACTCATTATTTTTTTTCCTTTTTCATTAAATTTGTTGTTTTATTATTTTCTTAAACCAAGCTTATCAATTAGTGCTTCATAAGAAGCTGTGTTGGATTTTTTAAGATAAGCAAGCAAGGTTTTTCTTTGATTAATTAATCTCATTAATCCTGTTCTTGAATGATTATCTTTTTTATGTGTTTGAAAGTGTCCAGTCAAATTAGAAATTCTTTCAGTTAATATTGCTACCTGAACTTCAGGAGAACCTGTGTCAGCTTCGCCTCGTGAGAAATTATTTATAATTTCTGTTTTCTTTTCTTTATTAATCGACATCTCTATTCCTTTTTTTATATATTAAACATCCTAATTGGCACTAAACAGCCACTTTCAATCTTACCGAGACCAACTACTTTCTTTTCTTTTATGACTAACAGAGAATTAATATTGCTAGCATTGACGAAAGTATTTAGTGTCTGCCCATTTCTAAATCTAATAGCATTTTCATTATTGAGATATACCGCCGGGATGCCGTCCAGTACACTTTCAATTGGTAGTACCATTTTGAAATGATTGCCAATATGTACTAATTCCTCAAACTTATCTAGTGAAATTATATCTTTTTCAGTAATTTTTGATATTTTAGTTCTTCTTAAAAATGAGATATAACCTAAAGAATTTAACTTAATTGCAATATCTCTTCCAAGTGATCTAATGTATGTACCAGATGAACATGATGTTTTAAATTTATAGGTAAATTTATTTACTTGTTTGATGCAAACCAGGTCATAAATATCTGTTTTTCGAATGTTAACTTTAAAGTCCAGATTTTTTCGCGCAAGATTGTATGCTCTAACACCATCTATTTTCACTGATGAATATTTGGGCGGATATTGCTCAATGTTACCTATGAAATATTTTAAAATATCTTTAATTTCTTTTTCAGTTGGTATTTTTGTTGTTGTATCTAATGTCTCTCCCTCAAGATCCTCTGTCGTTTTTGACTCACCAAATGTAATGTTAAACTCATAATCTTTAGTGCCATTTAAATAATCAATTGATTTGGTAGCTTCTCCAATTGCTATGGCTAATATACCAGTTGCAAAGGGATCCAATGTGCCAGCATGGCCTATTTTTTTTATGTTAATTAATTTTCTTATTTTTCTAATAATTGAAAAAGAAGATATTCCAATTGGTTTATCAATAAAAAGCCAACCATCAATTTTCAAACTTTGCATTGCTTTATTTTTTTAAATCTTCTTTTACTTTTTCACTATTTAAAAGTTTAGATATTACTTGATAATTTTCAGATGTTTTATCTAATCTAAAAAGTAATTTTGGCAAAAATTTCATTGTTACAAGACGACTCATTTCCTTAGCGATATAATAGCTAGAGTCTTTAAGCATCTGAAGTAATTTTTTTTCTTCAATATTTTCATGCGTACTTATATAAACATATGCATGTCTTATATCGTCACTCATTTTTACTTCTATTACTGTTAATGGAAAGCCAAGTCCTGGCTGAATAGGCAATTCATTTCTGAGAAGAATTTCACTAATTGATTTTTTAATATTTTCTGTAACTTTAAAATGACGATTAGACTGGCTACGCTTTTTTTTAACTATCACAGCGCTTGTGATACTTCTTCAATATTAAACACCTCAATAATATCACCCTCTTTATATTCATTAAATTCTTTAAGCCCAATTCCACATTCGGTTCCAGCATTAACTTCTTTAGCTTCATTTTTTTCTCTCATAAGAGTAGTGACAATTCCTTCATAAATTGAAGTGCTATCTCTTAGAATTCTTGCATTGGCACCTTTTTGAATTACCCCATCTGCAACTAGACAACCAGCAACTGAACCAACTTTCGAGACTTTAAATACTTTTAATATTTCAGCTTTTCCTAAATAATTTTCTTTAATCTCAGGCTTTAATTGTCCAGTAGCATAATCAGAAACATATGTAATTAACTCATAAATTATAGAGAAATTAGAAATATTTATCTTACTATTTTTAGCCTTTAGTTTTGCTTCTTTAGTGACAGATGTACTAAAAGAAATCAGCAATGCATTTGAAGCTTCGGCTAAAGCAACATCACTTTCATTAATAAGGCCAACACCTGAATGGATTACATTGATATTTATCTTATTACTTGCAATCTTATTGATTTGATTAACAATTGCCTCAGTTGATCCACGCGTATCTGACTTAAGTACTATTTCAACATTTTCCTTGCTATCCCCTGCAAAATCAAACACTGAATCAGTGTCAAAAGATTTAATAGTTTTTGGTTGAATGTTTGTTTTAAATATTTCTTTTCTAATTTCAATTAGGTCTAAAGCTTTCTTTTCACTATCAACAATTACGAAGCCATCGCCTGCTAATGGAGCATTTCCAAATCCAAGCATTTGAATTGGTGTTGAAGGCAATGCTTCTTTTAAATTTTTTCCTTGATCATCAAGTATTGCTCTCACTCTTCCAAACTCAGTACCGGCAACAGCAATATCTCCTATTTTTAGACATCCATTAGTAATAATAATATTTGCTATTACTCCTCTGCCTTTATCTATATTTGCTTCTATTACGCTTCCTTCGGCAAATGTTTTATTATTTGCCTTTAAGTCTGCCAACTCACTTTGCAATACAATTGATTCAAGGAGCTTATCAAAATTCATACCAGTTTCAGCAGAAATTTCAATACATTGAACATCTCCTGAAAACTCTTCAACAATTATTTCTTCTGACAATAGTTGTTCTTTAATTTTTTTTGGATTTGCTTCTGGTTTATCACATTTATTTATTGCAACAATTATTGGCACATTAGCAGATTTAGCATGAGCAATGGCTTCTTGGGTTTGTGGCATAACACCATCATCAGCAGCAACAATTAATATGATAATGTCTGTAACATTTGCTCCTCTTGCCCGCATTTCAGTAAAAGCTGCATGACCTGGTGTATCAATAAAAGTTATCTTTTTATTGTTATGTTCAATTTGGTACGCACCAATATGCTGTGTGATACCACCGCTCTCACCTGAGACAATATTAGAGTTTCTTAATTTATCTAATAATGATGTTTTTCCATGATCGACGTGACCCATGATTGTTACGATAGGCGGTCTTTCAGAATCTTTTATTGCATCATCATTATGAGAAATTAGTCCTTTTTGCAACTCTTCGACATTATCTCGTTTAAACTTATGTCCAAATTCAGTAACAAGTAGTTCTGCAGTATCAGCATCAAGTATTTCATTGACTGTAGCCATCATGCCCATTTTCATAAGGGATTTAATTACATCACCTGATTTTTCAGCCATCTTTATTGCCAAATCTTTTACTGTGACATGGTCAGAAATATTTACTTCTCTAACAATTTTCTGCTGATTTTCTTTTGAAAAATCATTACGTTTAGTTTTTTGCTTTGAGCGTTTGTATGCAGCTAAACTTCGTGTGCGCTCATCCATGCCTGAGAGAGCTGTTACAATAGTTACTTTTCTCTCTCTTAAGTTTTTTCTTCCAAAACCAGTTGTGGGTTTTTTCTTTTCTTGCTGATCATCTGTTTGATTAGGCTCTATGAGAGGCTGTTTAAATTCAAATATCTTATCTTCAGATTTATCTTCTACGATTGCTTTATTTTCAAGTTCATCAACTACCTCTTTAGTTGACTGGTCATTAATAATTCCACCTATTTCCTTTAGTACGTCTTTTTTATCCGCTTCATTTTTTGCTTCCTGTAATCTTTTTTGTTCTTCTTTAGAAAGTCTTTTTAAAATCACACCTGATTTTTTTAGTTGTTTTGTTTCACCTTCAGGTACTTTTTCTATAGATTCTTTAATACTTGGACTAATAACACTTGAAATCTTTTTTTCAGTTTCAGGTAAGTCTTGGATGTTCGTGGTTGGAACAACTTTTCTTACGCGCTTGCGTTCTACAACAACAGTAGCGCCACTTTCAAATCCTTGTATTGGATTAGATTTTATCGAAGACCCGATCTTTAAGCTGAGAGTTTTTTTCTTAGTAGTATTTTTTTTGTCTTCTACCATTTTTATTTTTTATATAGCTTCTAATTAAGCCATATCTTCCTTGCTTCTAAAATTAATTCATCTGCTTCATCTCGTGTAAGATTAAAGCCATCTAATAATCCTATTACTTTGCTAGATTTATCATGCTTATCTTCAAAATATCCAATCAAATCATCTGTCGTTAACCCAGCAAACTCGTCTAATGTAATAATCTTATTTTTAGCCAAAGTAACTAGCATAGAAGAACTTAGCTTCCAAAATTCGATGAACTTATCTTCTAC
>TARA_B110000285_G_scaffold44724_1_pt1 | contig 103687 bp, 91 predicted proteins | sample TARA_B110000285 | Tara Oceans TARA_B110000285 (sample SAMEA4397756) | marine metagenome | biome: Polar Biome; feature: [SRF] surface water layer (ENVO:00010504); material: water (ENVO:00002006), including particulate matter (ENVO:01000060) such as... | depth 5 m
CTATTAACATTATAATACCTTTCATACTTTAATTGTGTTTAATTATTAATTATTTAGTTGTACAGGCGATTAGTAAAAGACCAATCTTTCCGCCCAATTAAGGAACTCATATCCGTTTCCGGACCTGTTATAATAAAAGAGAGACTTCGGGTCTTTCAAGGTTACTGCGTGAATGAGTGGTTAACCTTTACCATAATCTCAATTTGATCAGCTTAACTAATCTCTCTAATGTTGGCGGTCTGGACGAGATTCGAACTCGCGACCCCTTGCGTGACAGGCAAATATTCTAACCAACTGAACTACCAGACCGTTTGCGGAGAAGGAGGGATTCGAACCCCCGGTACCTTGCAGTACACTTGATTTCAAGTCAAGCACATTCGACCACTCTGACACTTCTCCTGTACTACTAACTATCCTTAGTCACGTATTCGTACACTACACCAATATTTTCCACTTGGTGTTCTGCGAAAGACTTACCCGATTTAGTGTATAGTATTGTCGTATCACCAACAATTTCAACCTCATCTACAACTTCAATATCTTTAGTCCCTTTCGGTATTACATATTTATTTTGTATATCATCTAACGTAGTCGTAGTATTATACTCCTCTACATTATCATTGTCAAACGTATCGTCACTATTGTTGAAATAATCTTCCATATTAACTAAATTCTTTTGATGATGATATTCTTAATCCCTCAGTATACTTTTCCAAGTCTTCGGTTAATGACATAATACGTGACTCAGGGTGTTCATTATAGTATGAATCCAAATCCCATCCGTTTTCTTGTCCCCACTCTAAACTCATAGTTATGAATTCTTCGGTATCGATTAAATCACCATATTCGTCAACAATTCTACCACTACGTATGAAAGACATAAGTTCATTTTTATTGGTGTAGTATTCACCATCATTCCAATTCCACAGAAACTTCCAACCTGAACTTCGCTTTCCTAAGTGTACTGACATACCATCGGTAAATTCAGACCACGGAGATACAGTATCCCAACCATCACCTAAGACATTAAATTCTTGGGACGCTTCGGTATGACTATATAAATCGATATCATAATCTAATCGTTTAGTTAGTTTTTGTTGTCTCTTAATCATATCTGAGACTTTCGGAATTCTTCTGTAGTTTGTACCCATAGTTTCTATTTTTTAACATTACAAAGATAATACTTTTTATTTAAATAAAAGATGAAAAAGTAAAATAATCTTAAGTCGTGTTATAAGGTCTTCTGATAGTCTAAAATCTTCTGACACTTCTCATACTCTTCTAAGTCTTCAAAGTGCTCTAAAAGAGTATCACACGTGTCTGATTTAATTCCTTCTGTTGGGTTAAATAACATAAAACTATTAGTTGTAACCATAACATCTTCGACGGTAAGGTTTTCAGCTAATACGTCATACGTATTTAACATTGCGATATGTAGTTCTTGTATTTCTGTCATAACGTAAAATTAGTGATTTTTGGTTTAATCGACAAGTATTATGTTATGATTTTTTAATGTTTAGTCGTATTTATCGTAAAGGTCAATTATTATGAAAAATCTAATATTATCGGAAATCAAAGAAATTAAGAAGATGATGGGTATCGTTACTGAACAATACACTGAAGAAGATATTCCTATGTTGGTAAATAGATTTTCTAAGGAAACACCCAAAAAAGACGATAGGTTTGATGATGAATTTGACCGAGCGGATTACATCATTTCCTTAGTAGTTGATAAAATTACAGATGAATGGGACGTAGAAATGGATAGTTATGATGATGATTATGACGATTTATATTACAGAATTAAAACCACGTACGGTCAAAAACTTACTGGATTTGACAAAAATGGTGATATGGACTTTACCACGGGAGGTTTTAGTATTTAATTTACCTAAAATTTGGTGGACCTTGAAGGACTCGAACCTTCGACCTACGCATTATGAGTGCGGTGCTCTAACCAACTGAGCTAAAAGTCCTAAATCAATCACATAGATATTGCTAAATAAGCTAGTAACAACATTAGTCCACATATAGAAAAAAACATAACTTTATAGTTATTCTCCATTTTCTCAGGACTTCTACCTTGGTTACTTCTATACTGTCTAACCTTTTTCTCTAATAATTTTTTAGTTTTACCCATTTTAAATAATTTTTTGTGAACCCGATAGGATTCGAACCTATGACCGCCTCCTTAGAAGGGAGGTGCTCTATCCAGCTGAGCTACGAGTCCATTATGTTAATAATTCATTTACTGTCTATATTTCCCTATAAAGGAAAACCACCACCTATAATTAATAGTACTCGAGGCGGGACTTGAACCCGCACGAACATTACTGCTCATTGGATTTTAAGTCCAACGTGTCTACCAATTCCACCACTCGAGCGTTGGTACTAATAATTTCACATTTCAAATAACGTTTTGTCTTACGACATTGTAAATATACAACAAAAAATGACTAATCGTCAATAGATAATAATATTTCTTCTTTAAGAATTTTAACTTTAACACATAACTCATACTCTTCTAACTCAATAAGGTCTCTAAGTAATGAATCACAAACGTGAGAGTATAGTTCTAAGTCGCTAGTAAAGTTGGGTAGACTATTAATGGTTTTTGCGTAATCGATATCCTCTTTTCGAATATTCATCATCTCATCATATAAACCCATAGCCTCATGTCTATTAACTTCAGACATCATTATATGTTATTTCGTCGTAGCGTGTATTAACCAAATGACCTACCACTGTGGTCTTCTCATTTAATGATTTTACAAAATTACCATATATCTTATCACGTTTATCCTCACTATAATATAAGTTAAAAAAATCAGTGGAAAATATATTTGAAACGTTAATTAAGTTATTCTCCCCTTTTAAGTTATGACAACAATTTAATGGGTCGTTAATTATGTCGGTATGGATTATTGTAATATCTAACTCTCTAAATCTAATTAATAAGTTCATAAAGTTTTCAACACCACCATAATAATCATAAACCTCATCACACATATCTAAGAAATCTTGGGTTGGTGACCCATAAACATCCATTAGGGGTTCCGTCCTTTTACCTATCAGGTACACATCATTTGGTTTAGTCATGACATTATCAACAATGGTTAAATATTTTGAGGTCATCAAATATTTAAACCACGACACACTACTCGTCGAAAAGTCGTAAAATACTAACTTAGTTTTATCGGTGATAAGGTCACTATGTAATAGGTCTAAAAATTTAAACCCTGAACATGTAAGTGCTACTACATCATATGGTTCCGAAGATGGGTTTTTAATAATCTGTATTTCCTCAGTATTAAATAACCATGTTTTTGGTCCTCTATTAATCAGAGAGTTTATTAATATTTTCTTATTATGGTCGATGGTATCGTCTTGAGACATTGTATCAATTAAATTATAAAACTTATCCGAGTTATACTCCGGATAACAATACGTTTTAATACTCCTAATTGAATTAGGGAACGGTGAGATATCATAGGTTGACGAAATAAATGTATTAATGAAATTCCAACCACGTTTAAGTGATTCATATCTCGTAACCCCTTCACCTGATTTTACCCATAACGGTGTGTAATCGTCATGAATATTAGATTCTGAACGGTTTACGTTAATTACCTCATCTTGCTCCCCATCACTACCGTATGAAGGTCTCCCAATATCTACCCATTTTTTATAATCAAAAACAACAAACTGTGGATGTAATTCGTACCACTCATCCTTTCGGTCTAATATATGTCCCATCATACCTAATTCAGGGTTATCGATGAAGGGTTGTATAACAGTACCCATAAATTGATGGGTCCTATAAAGTCTATTCCCTGACGACATAATAATCACATAGTCAGTATTTTCTAAACGATTTAGAGATTCATCAATCGAGTTACACTCGAAGGTACTTACAACGTACGATTCATCTTGAGATATTCTATTAATATAAAACCTAGTAAATTCCTTCATTTTCTTCTCTAAGAAGATATTTGGGATATTAATTGTTGCGTGTAATATTGTTATATTATATACCAATGTGTCCGTCGAAATTTAAAGTGTTAATGAAAGATTCTGTGCATGTTATTACGTTATCTAACCAAACCTTCTGATTTTTTGAAAGGTCTGATATGGTACCGTCTAATACGATTTTATCTTTCACTACCGTATATTCATTATCGATAATAATAATATCAAAACCGTTATACTTAATTTCTATTTTTCTTTGATTTTGCAAGTTTTCTTTCTTTTCTTAATTTTTTATCAGACAACCCTCGATTTTCAATGTCGGGAGTATCAGATTTAACTCCTGAGGATTTCTTTTTGGTGTTTTTAAACTTCTTATACTCTTCTTTACCGCAGTAAAACCATGAACCACTTTTAATTAACATATCAGCAGTTGAGTCGTCAACTCTCCTAACAGTCTCCTCGTTATTTTTAATTGTTTTCATAAGTTTTGTTTTTAAAAAAACCCTCTCAGTCGAAAGGGTCTTTATTTATTGTGCTCCACCATCAATTTTTTTTACAAGGTTTGAAACCTTTGGGTCGACTGATTTAATAATCAAGTCATTTCTAATTTAATTATAGTATAAATCATACCTATTTTCAAGTATAAATATTAAATTATTAATATGTTCGTTCCATTCATCGGTACGTACTACATTAAACGGAAAATTCACATTTGGGTCGTCGATGTATTTTGGTACTGACTCAACACCGTAATCTCCGTTGTGATATAGAAGTTGGATTACCTTAATATCCGTATCAGATAAATCCTTCATATTTGACACATAATGGTTCATAATACCCGAATAAGTGGTGTGGTGAAAACCTAACACGTGTAGAAACTCATGTTTTAGTAACATATCGTTATACCTATCCACTTTAATTTCACCGAATACTATTTTTGTTACATCAGCATTTGGAATGTCGTAACGATGTTCGTTTTTAGTACTTGTGTACCCCCATAAATTATCATTAGCTATATCACCAAATCTTATAACGATATCAGCTTCGTCAATGTTATTAACGACATTAAACTTTATATTTTCATCCAATATAATATTATCTAATACGCCCATAAAATTAATGAGTTCATTCTTAGCATCATCATTATTAAATGATGGTTTAAAGAAAACATCTATTCTATCCGTACCGTTAAGACCACCATCTTTCCATCTACTATTTCTTTGGTATAAATCTTCACCAGTGTTTTCCCAGTTATTGTTTAGATGTGTTGAGATGTCATTAAAATGTTTGATGATATCATCTATTATTTCAATATCAGACTTGACAGGTTCTTCAATTGGTTCGTTAAGGAATAGTCCATCCACCGAACAAGAGCTTAATATAAAAATTAAAGTTAAGTAAATTATAGATACCGTTAAAAATGTACGTATGGAATTTTTCATTTAAAAATGGGTTTAAGTTTAGACTACAAATATATATTAATTAATACTTATATTAAAGAAAAATCATGAAAAATGTTAAGTACCCATATATTACCTTTACCTGTGGTGGTTTTTTAGGTTTTATGTTTTTGGGTAAATTTCAGTCAATAGTGATGATACTATTATATAATCACACTACATTTAAATTTAGTACTTTATATGGTATAAATTTTATATTTAAATTACTTATAGCATTTCAAGTTATTGGTTATCTATACGGACTAATATTAATCGTTAATAAGAAAAATTAACCCCCTAATATCGTGAGTCTAGCTTCGACTGACTTTATAGAATCCACCCTCTGTCTCATTTCGGTATAGGTTTCTTTATCTAACTTACCACTTAAGTCTATTACATTCTTTTTTAAGTTATTCACTTCACCAATTAAGATATCAATTCTATTGGATAAACCATCTAATGAATTATTGTTAGGTCCGGATGGTCTTATAGTATCAATTTTACTTTCTAACGTACTAAACTTAACACCATTTCTTTCATCAAAACTAATAATATTTGTTGCTAATGATAATATAGTAGACTCTCGGTTTTTAACCTCATCACTTAGTCTTGTCGATAGTGAATTGTCGGCAAAATTTAACTCAGTAGCCTTATTTAATATTTCCGATGAGCATTTAACCTGTATTGAGGTGTACCCATCCTTAATTAGTTCTTTCACTGGTTCAGTAGTAAGTTCTTCAGGTGTTCGTTCGCCTATGATTGAAACCCTAGTATCGACACTTTGAATTACATCATTGAAAGTTCTAATCTTTTCGGTCATAGAGAAATTATTACCATTGACCTTAGAATTAATAGTTCGTTTATTATCTATAATTGTTTGTTCCAACTCTTTTATTACCTTAATAATCTTATTGATTATTTCGTTTGGGTTTGGTTGGTTTTCTTTGTTGGTGTCTTTATTAAAAATAACAGGCATAATATCTTTTTTTATAAAGGTATTAAAAATAAAGCACAAAAAAAAGAGGGTGACCTCTTTAATTTATGCGGAGAAGGAGGGATTCGAACCCCCGGTACCTTGCAGTACAATAGATTTCAAGTCTATCACATTCGACCACTCTGACACTTCTCCTATTTGGTTAACCGATACCCGACAAACCATATATCAATTCGAAAAAACCACATACCATTATGTTTTCCGAATCCAATTCGTAACATTCTATTCTCCGTAGTTAATGGAATTTTAGTTACCATATTAAATAGCTCTATTACGTCTGCGATTATCCCACGCTACCTTTCTTGAACTACCTAACATTTTTAATTTAGATACTCTACTGTTAAATGTTTCTCTAACCCCATTTAATTGAGTGTTACCGTTCGATTGTTGATTTACTTCCATTACTAATTATACTTTTTTATTTATTTTGAGCCTCTAGTCTGACTCGAACAGACGACCTGCTGATTACAAATCAGCTGCTCTAGCCAACTGAGCTATAGAGGCGTGATTATATATATACAAAGATATGTATAATAATCACATAAATCGTCATTTATTTTAATTAAAAATGTGTTTTGAAAAAAATCCCTATGCGCACTTTATATAAGTGAATTAGTATATTTAAATTGATTATTTAAAACTTTTATTATTAAAAGTGCTGGGATACTAGAACTAGTAAGTCTATTTTTTTGTTAGTAAAGTCTTTTAATAAAAAAACCTCAAGTATGTGTAACTGTGGACCTGAGACTTTAAATCTATTTAATACCTATAGATTCTACTCTACTGTATTGATAAATATCCCTTTAAGGATATATTTATATTAATAATATAGATTATGTCTAAAATTAACGAGGGGTTTAAAGTTGATAAGTCTGAATATAAAAAGATTTACGACGACGAAAATTATTTATTGGTTGTTCCACTAACTCACACGGCATCGTGTAAGTACGGAGCGAACACAAAGTGGTGTACCACAAAAAAAGATGATGATAGTGATTTCGAAGAACACGTCACAATGGGAGTCTTAGCATATCTAATCATTAAAGACCCAACCATTTACAATAAAATGTCATCACAAAAATATGGACTATATCGGAGTAATGGTTATGAGTTAAAAGATTTAATCATATACGATGAATTAAATAATGAACACTTAAACGGTATTAAATATTTAAAGAATGAATTTGATAAAGCGGGTAGAGATTCCGACGGTATCAAAATTATAGATATTTATAATAAACACTACCAAGAAAATAGTATTGGATTTATGATGAATAGACCTGAAAAAATTAATGAAGACTTATCAATAGAGTCTCTAAAACCGTTATGTAACCGAATGGTTATCGCTAAAAAGGGTGGTTTCGCTCAATTGAATAAGTCGAGTATTATATACTACACTAAAGGTGGTAAGTTTGTATCATCGGATGCGTTAAAGAATAACGGTATTCAAGTCCCATTTAAAATTGGGGATTCAATACATGAGTTAGTGAAATGGTGTGTTGAAAACAAGATTAAAACTGATGATATTGGGAGAGATAGAAGTCGTAAAAACTTAAAGGAAGAGGATGGTGAGGTTAAATTATCACCTGGTAGACAAAAGGTCGTAGATGCATATGTTAAAGAACCAACACTATTTAATTTAACTATGTTAGTTATGAACGGACTTTATACTGACGAAATGTTAGAACTACATACTTCAGGCGATACGTGGTCAGAAAGAAATTTCTCTTTAGACGTTGATGGACGTAAGGGTACTATTACAATAGAATTTGAAAGTGATGATGAATTTAGTGAATTTTTCACTGATGGAGGTACTGATTATTACGACCTATACCATGTAAAACATAATCAACCTGATTACGAATACTACCGTGATAGTGCTTGGTCAGATGTTGATGAGGAGAATTATCACTTAAACACTATATCTGATAATGGTAACCTTATTAAAATGGCTAAACATTTGATAGATAACGGTTTTAACATTGATACTGAGGTATACGAAAAAGCGGTAAAACATGGTGAAAATGGTACAGTCGGATATAATACAAATGATGACCTTATACAAGCAGTATCTTCAATACTTAGACTTTCATTTAAGACTGAAGAACGAAATTTAGCTGAAGAGTATGTCGAAAGAACAACTAACGCATACGCTATTGGTTTTAACAACGAAATCAATAAAGCTTACCAAGAATGGTTAAATTACGGAGAAGCTGCGTTAGGGTTAGTTGAGGTTGATACTTTAGAAGAGTATACAGTCGACATGTCACAACTTTTTAAATATTTAATTCGCCCATCACATAGAGGATTTACTCTACAAGATACTATTGAGAAATCTAGACCTCTAAGAGCTAATCTTGGTTCAGGTGCTGAATTATTTAGTATGGGTGATGCTAAATACGAATATTCGGATGACGCTGAGTGGGAGGGATTCAATAATTTCGTAAATGATTGGGTGAACGATTTTATTAATGATTTTTCCGATAAATATGAGTTAGAATTATCGGAAAAGAATGCCGATTTAAAATTATTATCGAGGTATGATATAGATGTAAGTCATACATTGAAATACATGATATCCGATATAAATTTTGGAAGAGACACTGTGACTTCTTACGAAATAGATAAGATAAAAAAAGTAATACCTAAAACACATGTTAGGATGGTTGCCGGTACTGATAGACCATTCTATTATTTAGGATATTCGTTTAATGAATCATCACATATGATATTGATTAAAGAAAAAGGTGACTCTGCTGAAAGATGGAACTACGGAAGGTTTAAATCTCATCTGGTAACGGCTGAAGATATTATTAAACTATTAACCCAAACAAATTTAGAATTAAACGAAACCCATAGTATCATTAGAAGAAATTTATCCGAGCAAGGTCCTGAAATTATGGAACAATATTATTCTATGATGAATCAGTTGATTAAACATTACGGTGAAGATGGTGTGAACTTAATAGGTTCACCGGCTAAAATAGTGATTGGTAAGGATACGGTTAAATTAGACGGTGAGAGAATGATTATGATGGTTTCAGGTAAACGTAGTATCGTTAAAATAGAAGATTATTCAACGGATAATAATGGGATTGTTTATCCGTCTATTAAATATATTACCGATAAGATACCTAAATCAAAAAAAGAGAAAATTGTTAAATCAAACAATAAGGGTTATAAAGACGGTGAGTTCATGAAAGCATCTCAAACTTTTTGGGATTCCATTAAAGTGGATGAAGGTAGTGTTAAACGTAAAGGAGAACCCGTGTTAAAGGCATACGCATTAGGTGATGGTAGAATCACAATCGGATGGGGACATACTGGGGCGTTAAGTAAACCTACACCTAAAATTGGTGATGTGATTACGAAACCCCAAGCTCAGAAATACCTACAAAACGACGCTACTGAAGCGGCAAATTGTGTTAGAAGATTTTTAGGTGAATGGAAAAAAGAAGGGTTAGTTAAAGATAATCATATGATTACTCAAAATATGTTTGACGTTTTAGTTTCATTAGCGTTTAACGCTGGTTGTCAGGGATTAAGAACCTCTGATTTTATTAAAATGGTTAAGACACGAAAATATGAGTCAGCTGCTATATTATTACCGAAAGATACTACAATGATTAACGGTAAATTTAGTAAAGGACTCACATCTAGAAGAAAGAGAGAATCTCAATTATTCTTAAAGTAAAAAACCCTACCATTTCTGATAGGGTTAGTTTTTAAAACAAACGGTGTTGTGTCGTTGGTGAATGTTTGGACTTTAAGTACTCATATAATTTCTTACATTCTTTTTCTGTGAGGTATAAACTGTTACCCGTATCGTATTCCTCAATGGTCATACCTGATGAGTGTTCATCAAAAATTACCACACCTTCACTTAACCACTTAGAGTCTTCAGAATCGTATACATCATCTTTAAAATCGTTAACATAACTCGGTTTAGTATTCTCAAAATAATACTTTTCGTCGTACCCATACATGGACATCTCAATACCACAATTAATCGCTCGGTCCACATCTGTTAACGCTATAAATTCATTCACACTGTGCATATTGTAATACCCACATGAGATATTAATACATGACACTGGTAATTTATTCTTTAATTGCATAACATCAGTAAACGGATGAGACTGTTCTATCATTGGATTACCAAATGAATTTTCGATTATTGGTTTCATGGTGTTAATAAACTCACCATTCTTTTCATATAATCTAACACCTGAACAAATTTCAGTGATTAAGTGGTCACCTGGAGCATCATACTCACATACGTATGTGACATCACTAAAGAAGTCAACGTCAGCGTTTGATGAACCAATACACCCAATTTCTTCGGAAACAAAGAATGCTAATTTACAATCCTCAACATTACGAAGAATCTCTAAACAAATAAAGATACCCGCCTTGTCATCACCTCCGATACCCGTTGGGTTTCCTTGGTCGTTAACCGCGAAAAGAACGTTATGTTCCTCATTACCGAATGATTTACCAAAGGTAATAGGTTTAGTTTTAACACCCTCAATTACGTTGATACTATCGATTTCGTGTACCGTGTCGGTATGTGAGATAAAACACGGATACGATATTGACTCTCCTTTAGTAACATAAATGTTATTTAAGTCGTCTAAATAATAATCGATAACCATACCTTCGTCGACCATTTGGTCGAGGTGAGTACAGATGAAATCAATCATCTGAAACTCGTCCCTCGACTTAGTTGGTACTGATAAGAGTTTTTTAAACCTATTTAATCTTTGTTTTTCCATTTTAATTAATTTGATTACAAATATATGACATTATAATGGTTACGCCAAACTTAAATTACTTTTTTTCTGTTACTGATATTTTCTCACTGTCCTTGTTGATTTTAAGGGAGTACTTTTTCCCTTCAACAATACCTTTACCTAATATTTCTTCAGCAATGAAATCTTCAATATACTCTTGAATCGCTCTACGTATTGGTCTTGCTCCGTACTTACTATCAAATCCTTTATCTGAGATAAAATCGATAATAGACGGTCCGAAACTAATTTCGTAACCTTTTTCAGTGATACGTTTAGAAAGTTTATCAATCTCAATCTTTACGATTTTACCGATATTTTCTTTCTCTAGTGCTTTGAACACTACAATATCATCTAAACGATTTAAGAATTCAGGTGAAAATTCGGCTTTTAAAGCTTTTTGAATAACACCTTTAGTTAACTCCTCATGTTGTGATACATTAGAATCCGTACTGAAACCTAATCCTGTCCCAAAGTCTTGTAGTTTTCTTGCTCCGACATTAGATGTCATAATGATTAAAGTATTCTTAAAGTTAATCTTACGACCTAAACCATCGGTTAAATGACCCTCATCCAATACCTGTAATAGGATATTGAATACGTCTCTATGAGCTTTCTCAATCTCATCGAATAAGATTACAGAGTAAGGTTTGTTTTTAACCTGTTCGGTTAATTGTCCACCCTCATCGTGACCAACATATCCAGGAGGTGACCCTACTAAACGAGATACCGAGTGTTTTTCCATTAGTTCTGACATATCCACACGAATCATTGCTGATTCATCACCAAAGATTTCACGGGCTAATACCTTAGCTAAGTGTGTTTTACCCACACCTGTCGAACCTAAGAATATGAAAGAACCGATTGGTCTATTTGGTTCCTTAATCCCTACACGATTTCTACGAATAGCTTTTGATATTTTAGCGACCGCATCATCTTGTCCGATAACATTAGCTTTAAGGGTGTTTTCTAAATTTAATAGAGATTTAGCCTCATCACTATCTAATCGTGTGATAGGAATATTAGTCATGTCAGAAACTATACTATAGACATCATCTTCAGTGATTAAAGTTCTGTCCTCATTTTGCTTCTGTTCCCACTCTTCTTTTTCGGTGGTAAGTTTGTTAATTAACTTCTTCTCTTGGTCTCTTAATTCTGCGGCGATTTCATAGTTTTGTGTTTTAACAACGTCTAACTTTTTCTTCTTAATTTCAGACACCTGTAATTTAAGGTCCTCAATAAATTCAGGTAATTTAACGTCGATTTGGGCTTTAGCACCAACCTCATCTAAAATATCAATAGCCTTATCAGGTAGTTCACGGTCAGTAATGTAACGGTCTGACAATGTCACACACGCTTCTAACGCCTCCTCACTATACTCGACTTTATGGTGATTTTCGTATTTAGATTTGATATTAGATAGAATAATCATAGTCTCTTCTGTAGTTGCTGGATTTACCAACACTTTTTGGAAACGTCTTTCTAATGCTCCATCTTTTTCAATATTCTCACGATACTCATCTAATGTTGTCGCTCCGATACATTGTATCTCACCACGAGATAATGCTGGTTTGATAATATTGGATGCGTCTAATGAACCTGATGAATTACCCGTACCGATAATGGTATGTATTTCATCAATGAAAACTACTACGTTATCATTATCCACTAACTCTTCTAATATGGCCTTTAATCTTTCTTCAAACTGTCCACGATATTTAGTACCTGCAACTACAGACGTTAAATCTAAAGAGACAATTCTTTTATCGGCTAAGTTCTTAGGACAATCACCTTGATGTATTTTAATAGCTAAACCCTCTACGATTGCCGTTTTACCTGAACCAGGTTCACCGATAACTATAGGGTTATTTTTCTTACGACGAGATAAAATTTGAGCGATTCTACTAATCTCTTTTTCTCTACCAATTACAGGGTCAAGTTTACCTTGTTCTGCTAACTTGATTAGGTCACGAGAGAAATTATCCAAAACAGGAGTTCTTGAATCGTTCTTACCTTTCTTCATTGGGAGTCGTCTACCCCCACTTTGTTCTTCAAATTCTGTATCCATATATAAAAACTATTTTTGTGTTTTTGACTCTACAAATATACTACATTTTATCTAAAAAACAATAGAATCGGTATTTGTCAGCATTTTAATGATTAATCCGACATTTTGTCAGTTAATCCCTGTTCGGTATTTTTTTTGACCTAAGGAATTACAAATGTAGGAATTATTCTCCTACTCACCAAAGAATAATAAATAAATCAGACGAAGTTGTGTAATATAAAAAATAGTACTATATTTGCATCGACAAAAAAGGTCAAAATAATAAAAATTTAAAAAACATATGGGAAAAGTAATTGGTATTGACTTAGGAACAACAAACTCATGTATCTCCTTTATGGAGGGTGGGGAACCTAAAGTTATTGTAAATAATGAGGGAGGTAGAACCACCCCATCAATAGTATCATTTAAGGATGGTGATATTAAAGTAGGAAACTCGGCGAAAAGAGTATCCGTAACAAATCCTTTAAATACTATTTATTCGTCAAAAAGATTCATAGGTCAACGATATAGTGAATTGAATGACGAACATAAGAGTGTAACGTATAAGGTAAAGAAAGGTAGTAATGATACTGTTATCATTGAAGCTAACGGACGAGATTACGTACCTCAAGAAATATCTGCCATGATATTACAAAACATACGAAAAAGTGCTGAAGCATTTATCGGTGAAAGTGTTACTGAAGCGGTTATCACGGTACCAGCTTATTTTAACGATTCACAACGTCAAGCAACTAAGGAAGCTGGTGAAATCGCAGGACTTAAAGTATTACGTATTATTAACGAACCAACCGCCGCTGCGTTAGCTTACGGATTAGATAAGAGAGATAAAGACATGAAAGTGGTTGTCTTCGATTTAGGTGGTGGGACATTTGATGTTTCAGTGTTAGAATTAGGTGATGGTATTTTCGAAGTATTATCGACTAACGGTGATACCCAACTAGGTGGTGATAATTTTGATGAAGCAATTGTGGACCACTTTATGTCTTTAATTGAAATTCAATCAGGAGTTGATATTAGTGAAGATGCTATGGCATCTCAAAGAGTAAGGGAATCAGCTGAAAAGGCTAAGGTCGAGTTATCGAGCACACCTCAGACATCAATCAGTTTACCATATATTACAGTGGGACCTAGTGGTCCGATACACTTTGAAACCACTTTAACACGTGCCGACTTTGATAGATTGACCTCTAATTTAGTGGACCGAGCAATCGAACCTTGTGCAAAGGCAGTGTCAGACGCTAACTTAACACTCGGGGAGATAGATGAGATTATCTTAGTAGGTGGGTCTACTCGTATACCAGCAGTTCAAGAAGCAGTGACTAAATTCTTCGAACAAGCACCAAATAAAAGTGTAAACCCAGATGAGGTTGTTGCTATGGGAGCATCAATTCAAGCAGGTGTATTATCAGGTGACGTTACAGATGTATTACTATTGGATGTCACTCCATTATCGTTAGGTATTGAAACTATGGGTGGTGTAATGACTAAATTAATTGATTCGAATACTACGATACCGACTAATAAGTCACAATCATTCTCAACGGCATCCGATAATCAAACTGTGGTTGAAATTCACGTTTTACAAGGTGAGAGACCAATGGCTACGAATAACAGAACTTTAGGTCGATTTAAATTGGAAAGTATTCCAATGGCACCAAGAGGTATTCCACAGGTAGAGGTAACATTCGATATCGACGCTAACGGAATTCTAAGTGTTTCGGCTAAGGATAAAGGTACCGGTAAAGAACAAAAGATAAAGATAGAATCTTCCACAGGATTATCAGACGCTGACATCCAAAAGATGAGAGATGAAGCAGAACAAAACAGAGAGGAAGATACTAAGAAAGAAGAGAAAATTAAATTGATAAATGAGGCTGACTCATACGTATTTACCACTGAAAAGCAAATGACCGAATTAGGTGATAAAATATCAGAAGATGAGAAAGTTAATTTAGAAAAATTAATCGGAGAACTTAACGAAGCTAAAAATACGGAAAATTTAGAGTTAATTACTAGTAAGAAATCAGAACTCGAAGGTGTGTGGAATCAGATTACCACACGATTATATCAGACAGATAGTACGGGAGACGATGGTAAATCGGACGATGGAACACAGGATGTCGACTACGAAGAAGTGAAATAAAAGAAACCCCTCAATTGAGGGGTTTTCTATTTTAATATAATTCCTAATATTTATATTAAATAAAGATACACTTATGGCTATCATATCAGAAAAAATATTAGGTAAGAAAATTAACGTAGTATTAGATTCGTCTAATTTAAAAGAAGCTACGTATCACACTGACAGTAAAACTCTTTTAGTGGAATTTAAAAATGGCGTTGAGTATGAATACTCAGATGTACCATGGGACGTGTTCACTAAATTTAGAATGGCCGACTCACAAGGTAGTTTCTTTAATAAAAACATTGGACGTGTTTTTGAATACAAAAAAATAGAAGAGGATGAAAATTAAAGAACAAAAAGACCCTAAAATCATTCAAAGTTTTAAAACTAAGGACGCTCTATGTGAAGACATATGGGAAGGAACTGAAGGTAAACCTAATATGAAGGGCGAGATAAGAGAAAGGTTAATGGATATTACTAATGAATTTTTGGAATTCTTAGTCATTGAATTAGACGTTGCGGATGTTATTATGACAGGTTCTTTATCTAACTATAATTGGTCTGAGTATTCAGATGTTGATTTACACGTAGTATTAGATTTTGAGGATGTGGGTGAAAATGTTGAGTTTATCAAAGAGTTTTTCGACAGTAAAAGAATTAATTGGAATACTTCACACAATATTAAGGTTAAAGGGTTTGAAGTGGAACTATACGTACAGGACGCTAATGAAGCACATTTCTCTTCAGGTGTCTATTCAGTACTGAAAGATAAGTGGTTAGTTGAACCAACATCGGGAGGTAGAGAGCCTGATGAAGAAAAATTATTATCAAAAGTCACACAATGGATGAAAATTATCGATGAGGTAATTGAAGATTCAAGAGGTTCTGGTGATTATGAAAAGATAATGGACGATATTAATAAAATCAGAAAAAAATTAAAACGATTCCGTTCGACAGGGTTAGAAGAATATGGTGAATATTCTTACGAAAATTTAGTCTTCAAATTCTTAAGAAGGAATGGATATATAGGTAAATTGTTAGACGCAAAGAATCAACTTTACGATAACTCACTATCCTTAGATGAGGATAATGTCGAGGAATAGAATTTTTTTGTTAAAAACAGATATTTATAATAGTATATACACGATAAACTAAATTTAGTTAAATACATTTTAAAATGAAAATGAAACCATTAGGTAGCGAAAAGCTAACAGGGCAAGACAAAATTCAAAGAATGATTGAAATTGCCAACTACAAAGCAAAAGACACTACTATTAACGAATCATCAACAGAGTATAGTAAGTACGCAGTTGATGGTAATACGTACGCCATTGTTAAAGAAAACGACGGATACTATGTTAAAGTAGGTCTTAATGAGTCAACATTAGAATATGTTGATGGAATATTAAATAAGAGTAAAAACAAATTTAGTTCTTATTCAGGAGCACTTAGAAAAATCAATTTAATGATTAAACCGTTAAACGAACAGTTTAATGGTGGTAAGGAAGACCCTGTTTTAAATGAGACTAAATACGTATTAAGAAAACCAGCCGCTCCCTCAGAGGAACCAATCATGGATGAACCAGTAATGGATGAGCCAACGATGGACGAACCGTCTATTGATAGTCCTGAAGAGGATTTAGATTTAGGTGGTCTTAATTTAGGTGCCGAATCAGATTCTGATTTAGACACTGATGATGATTCTGAATTAGATTTAGATTTAGGTATTGACGATGTTGAGAAGCCTGAGGAAGATGAAGAAGGTGGTGATAAATTAAAGAAAGTACAAAAATTAACAGGTAAATTAGGTCAGGCGCTTAGAACGATGAAAATCGATTTAGAATCTTCTGACATTAAATACGTGTTAAATTCTATTATATCGGCAGTGGATTTAACTAAACTAAGTGGAGAAGACTTAGAGGACGTAATGACAAACTTTGAAGAATTAGATGAGTTCGAAATTGACGGTGAAGAATCTGTTGGTGATGATGAAGATTTTGATTTAGGTTTGGAAGATGAAGAGTTGGACGGCGAAGAATTAGATTTAGGTGGTGAAGAGTTAGAGTTAGAAGATGACTTATCTGAAACGACTGAAATAGAAGAAAAAGATATTAACGAATGGGGAAGTTCAGACCAAGGTTATTTTAACAAATATATACATGATGAGTTAGGTGAGCCTGAAACGATGCCATCACCATTTTCATCTGATTTTGAATCTGCGGCTGAATCAGCAGTAGACCATTATTGGGATGATTGGGAAGAATATGGAACTGATAGACATGGATTAATAGAAGACGCTAAAAGAGGTTACTTAAGGTCTTACTTTAGAGAAACGTTTGATATGTTAGTTAAAATGTTTGAACCAGCAATTGAAGGTGAAGAAGAGTCGTTAGAATCTGATTTAGATGAAGGTATGTTTGTAGATGGACTTAAAACTTTAGGTGGTAAGTTCTTACAATACTATAAAGAGAACCCTGAAGCTCGAAAAATGGTGAATGATTTAGGTTCTAAAGCCATCTCTAAAGGAACTAACAAGATAGCTAGTAAACTAGATAAATCAGATACCATGGATAAAGAAGGTTCTTTTTCGGGTAAATTAAAAGGTGTTAACCCAACGAGTGATGAAATCAATCAGTTAGGTAACATGATATTTGGTGATTTAAATGAAAGTGAAGTGTCTGAAAAAATTGATAACGTTTTAAGTAAATATTTTAAATAATATGAAATTAATTTATGTAAATGAGTTAGGACCAAACTATATGGGTAGTAATATCTATGAATTCATCTTTGGAAACAAAGAGGTTGAACCATTTGGTGAGGGTTGGGAATCAGTTCCAGCTGCGGGTAACGCAAACCCTCCTGAGTTACAATACATAAAGAAAGTTGGTATTTTAAAAGAATCAAACTTAAAACTACACTTAATACAAAATTCGGATTACTTTTGTGTTTATGATGCAGTTGAAGATGTTGTCGCTTTAGGGTGGGAAGATGCTGATACTGAAGAAGTTATAGATAAAGGTTTAACACGTTTAGTTTTTAAATTTGGTGAGTCAATAGACTCAGTATCTGATAAATTATACGAAAGGGATTTTGTTTTAACTTTTGATAACGTAATTGATATAGTAGAACAAGATGAAGAATAACAAAAAATATAATGACTTATTAAGTGAAGGGTTCACTAATGAAACCCTTTCAAGACTTAATGAGAAAAAAATAGATTTATTACACAGTAGGATATTCTCAGAAGCCACTTATAAAGTCTCTGCCGATAAGGTAGACCAAATTAAGGATAAGGTGGATAGTGATGATACTATTGAAGTTTCTGAAGAAGAAGAATTAGATGAAACACCTGAAGAAGATTTAGGTGAAGAAACTGACTATCAAAAACCTGTTTCAGCCGACAAAGGATGGACACAGGATGTTAGGTCTAAAAATGTATCTGACAACAGATTAGATAAGGTCGACGGTACTCTAAACTCAGTTAAGTTTGTGGAGAAAGGAAAACAAGCTAAAGAGGTTTCAAAGTTAGGTCACACTGGATTTGCACAACCAAAAGGTAAAGTTAACATCGGAGGAAAGAAGACGGGAACTAAATCAACCTCAGGGTCTTCGATGTCTGAATCTAAAACAAGTAAAAAAGATTTAATAAAATTCATAAATGAAATGTCAGAAAGCTCTACCTTAGCAACACAAACTAAAACAGATAACTTACCAGACTTTATGAATATAGATATTTTTGACGGAAAATTAGGAGAACTATTAGGTAATTCACCTGTAGAGACTCCTGTAAAACCAACAACTAAACCGGGTGTAAGACCAGGTAAACCAATTATTAAACCTAAACACTCTCCAAAGCCTAAGGCTCAAATGGAAGATGAGAACATTGAAGAAAATGGTCGAACTTTTGCTGGTGGTGATGAGAAGAAAGGTGGGTTACCAAAGAAAAGAGGTTCTAAACCTCAACAAATGAAAAAATAAGGTATGAAAGATTTTGGATTCATATCGAAAGGTGTTATCTTAGCTGAAATTAAAAAAAACATAGATGAGATGCCAATGAAATTTGACGGGACACAAAGACCCGACCCTTCGATAGAAAAAACGATAGCAGATAAAGACAGTCCACTATCTGATAACCCTGCGTTAGACGTAGAGGTTGATACTAATGACCTTCCCGATTCATTTGAGGAGTTATTAGCGTCAGACAGGTACAAACAGGTGGTTGATAAATTTAAAGACGCTACAGGTTACGAAAATGACGTAGCTTCAGGTACTTCAGGTATTATGCAATTAATGCCGATGATAGGACAATCTTTTCAGATGGTAAAAAATACTGAAGGTCAATATCAATCACAACTACAGGAATTAGCTATTAAGTTAGTAATTGCCGAGGAAGGTTTAACTGAATTTGAAAAAGGGGTATACGGTATTAAATCTCACCCTGAGAAAAGATTTCAATTAGAAGCCAAATTAGTTGGTATGGGTGGTGTAAAACAGGATGATTTCACACAAACACCTAAAGAACCAACTGAAGAAGAATTTGAACAAGAAGAACAAGCATTTGAAACATTTGAAGATTTAAAATTAGAAAGAGCTAAAAGACGTTTTATAAACGCAATTATGCAGGGTTCGTCTAAAAGAGGTCATTATATGTATGCTTTAGTACAAAGAGAGTTAAGAGAATTAACAGGTTCCGATGAGTTATTTAATAACTACGGAGTCATGATGACCGCTAACGATATGTTATATTGGCAAGTACCGTCATCTATGATGTTACCTGGTGGAGGACCAGGTGGTGGAGACGCACCTATTGGTGGTAGAGAAGAAGTGGATATGGAAACAGACCCACCAACAATTAAAGCTACTGCAATTTCGTTCCCAATTTTATTACATGAACTTATTAAGGGGATTAAGGAATACTTAGGAGCCTATTCAATGGATGATTTATCACCAGAACAAGCTGATAAGGTTGTTGAATTGGAAGATACGTTAGACAAAGAGATTTGGGATTTAAGATTAGGACCCGCAATTTGGGATAGATTCAGAGCATCTTACCCACAAGAAGTATTAATGGATGAAGATAAAAAATTCTTACAAAACGCACTTTACGCAGAATTCGTAGTGATGGACGCTAAGACTTTATTATCATTAGCTAATGAAGTTATGTCAGGTACAGACAGAGGTAAGGTAATATTACAAACCTTAGTCGATGGTATAATTGAAAGAATGAAAGGTGAAGACGCCGAAGAAGCGATGGAAGAATTCCGTAACTCTATGGAAGAAATTAATGATGGGTTTAGTGATGACGAACTAGGTGACTTTTTAAGTGACTTCGGAATCGGATTGAATTAAACACAAATAATTATATTTAATACTATGGGGGCTTTATGTCCCCATTTTTTTTTACATAAAATTATTATTCGCACACTATGAGGGGTATAAAAAGTTCTTTGGAATTAGTCGTGATATGATAAAACAGTTAGATTTATATTTATAGTATATGACAAAACAAGAATTAGTCTCGGAATACACTAAGTGTCTTAAAGACACTCCATACGCGTTAAGAACTTATTTAGAGACGTACGACAATACACAATCTAAATACGTACCCTTTGAGCTTTTCCCCGACCAAGAAACTTTAATTCGTGATTATGACACATATAATGAAAATTTAGCGCTTAAATATCGACAAGCTGGTGTGTCAACCGCTACTGCAGCATGGGTTAGTAAAAAACTACAATTCGCATCACCTAGACAACCTGAGAAGGTTTTGATTATCGCCAATAAGCTTGACACTGCGAAGGAAATGGCTAACAAGGTTAGAGGTTTTTTAAACCAATGGCCTGATTGGATTAATGTTGGATTTTCTAAAGATAAGGATTCCCAATCACATTTTAGACTACTTAATGGTTGTGAAGTAAAAGCGGTAGCCACATCGATGGATGCGCTAAGAGGTTACACTCCTACGGTTTTAGTCTTTGATGAGGCGGCATATATTGATGCTGGTAATGATTTCTGGGCGGCCTGTATGGCATCACTTTCTACGGGGGGTAAGGTTATTGTTGTTTCAACACCTAACGGGTTTGATAAAATTTATTACGAAATATACGCTCAGAGTCAGCAAGGTTTAAACGATTTTAAGATTACGGAGATGGTTTGGTATAGAGACCCTCGTTTCACTAAAGATTTAAGATGGATTAAAACTAAAGACATTATCGATTATATCCTTAATCGAAATAGGTATGACGATAATGAGGTGGTACTAAATGAACTAGACCAGTCAAAATTTCCTGAAATCATGAAGAGTGGTTATAAACCATACTCTGGTTGGTTCGAACAAATGTCAAAAAAATTAAAATACGATAGACGTAAAATTTCTCAGGAGTTAGAGAATAACTTTTTAGGTTCTGGTGATAATGTTATCCCAGCCGAAACAATCGAAATGATTAAGGAGAGAATGCTTGAAGACCCTATCGAAAAATATATGGCAGGTCAAATGTGGGTGTGGAATGAACCAATAAAAGACCACAGATATATTATGGGTGTCGACGTTTCGAGAGGTGATTCAGAGGATTCATCTTCAATATGTATTGTTGATTTTGATACGAGAGAACAGGTTGCTGAATACTTAGGTAAAATACCACCAGATGAATTGGCGGATGTTTGTTACAAATGGGGAACAATGTATTCCGCATTTACGGTTGTGGATATTACAGGTGGTATGGGTGTCGCTACTGTAAGAAAATTACAAGAGTTAGGGTATAAGGACTTATATGTTGATGGTATTAACGCATTTGATAAATGGTCATGGAACCCTAAATCTCAAGAAAAGATGCCTGGGTTATCATTTAACAACAAACGTACACAGATAGTAGCTGCGTTTGAAGAATCATTAAGACATAATTTCGTTGTTAAGTCTAAACGTTTGGTTAATGAAATGAATACTTTCGTTTATATTAATGGTAAGGCTGACCACATGAGAGGTCATCACGATGATTTGATTATGGCAATGGCAATGTGTGTTTATGTTGGTGAGTTTTCTTTCTCATTATTAAAAAAATCTGAAGCATCGACAAAGGCGTTATTAGAAGGTTGGACGGTCACTGAGTCACCAAACACTCCACGTCCATCAGTAAATAGGAATGGACAACAAGTTGGGTCATTGGACCCATTTAGAGGGATAAGCCCGAATAACTCATCAAATACAAATCGTAGTGCGAGTAAACAAGATTATTCAGATTATTCGTGGTTAATGGGTAATAAAAGAAGAAATAATTAATATTGACTTAGAATAATAATTCAACTAATATTATTACGAATATTTATATGTTAACATGGCAGAGAAAAATTATACAATTTATCAAAGATTAGGAAAACTATTTGGTGGTACCAATACAGGAGGAAGTCCTGTTAATGACCCATCACCTACGTACAATTTTGATAAGAAAGAATTGTTAAGAACTACAGATAATGCTGAGTTCGAACAAGAGAAACTTCAGGCACAACAAGCGTTGTATCTTAACAATCAATGGACTAAAATTGACAGTCAGTTATACCAACAAGCGGTTTTTCATGAACCAAATAGAATGTCGGGATACTATGATTATGAATCAATGGAATTTACTCCTGAGATATCTGCGGCATTAGACATATACGCTGAAGAGGCAACAACTCTTTCAGAGCAAGGTTATATTCTAAACATATACTCTGAAAGTAAAAGAATTAAATCCATATTAGGTGATTTGTTTAATAATATATTAGACATCGATACTAACTTACCTATGTGGACAAGAAATACATGTAAGTATGGGGATAATTTCCTTTATTTAAAATTAGACCCTAAAAAGGGTATTATCGGTTGTAATCAATTACCTAACATGGAGATTGAGAGAATCGAAAAAGGTATGAATGTAGCTAGTACTAGTGGTAACCAAAGTAGTGAAAACGACAATAGGGAAACTAAGTACGTTTGGAAAGAAAAAGATATGGAATTTAACGTGTGGGAAATTGCACACTTTAGATTATTAGGGGACGATAGAAAATTACCTTACGGTACTTCTATGTTAGAAAAAGCAAGACGTATTTGGAAACAATTAGTTTTAGCTGAAGATGCTATGTTAATTTATAGAACTTCAAGAGCACCTGAAAGAAGAGTATTTAAAGTTTTCGTAGGAAATATGGACGATAAAGATGTCGACCAATATGTACAACGTATCGCTAATAAGTTTAAGAGAGATAATGTGGTTGACCCAGCTAATGGACAAGTGGACCAACGTTATAATCAAATGGCAGTGGACCAAGATTACTTCATTCCTGTTCGTGACCCTAACGCACCTAACCCTATAGATACTTTACCAGGAGCTCAGAATTTATCTGAAATTGCTGATATCGAATATATACAAAAGAAATTATTAGCAGCACTTCGTATACCTAAGGCGTTCTTAGGATTTGAAGATGTTGTTGCTGATGGTAAGAATTTAGCGTTACAAGATATACGTTTCGCAAGAACTGTTAATCGTATTCAAAAAGCTATGATTCAGGAGTTAAATAAAGTTGCCGTCATTCACCTATATATGTTAGGGATGGAAGATGAATTAAATAACTTTACATTAGGTTTAACAAATCCTTCTACTCAATCTGACTTACTTAAAGTTGAAGCGTGGAAAGAAAAGATATTACTTTATAAAGATGCGGTTAGTGACCCAGGTAATGGTATATCAGCAGTGTCACATACATGGGCTAAGAAAACTATCTTAGGTATGTCCGATGAAGAGGTTAAACTCGATTTACAACAACAACGTTTTGAAAAGGCTATTGTTGGTGAATTGGAAAAAACCTCTGAGGTTATAACTAAAACAGGTGTATTTACCAATATCGATAAGTTATATGGTAACCCTGACGCTCCTGAACCATCAGGGGAAGAAGGTAGTGATACGGACCCAGGTTCTGATATGGGCGGTGGGGACTTAGGTTCTGAAGTACCATCTATGGATGAGCCGGCTATGGAAGCACCCATGGATTCGAGTGGTGAATTAGGTGAATCAACAGAAGATGATTTATCTATAATTTTAGAGACTAAGGACTTCGGAACACCTAAAAAAATAAATCTAATGAAGGGACAGAGAGATGTCGCTAAAATGGAAAAAGAACTTAAAATTATCTTAGGGGAGTAATAAATACAAACTTTAAGATATTTATTAGTAAACACATTGTAATATGATTGCTTTAGGAAAATTAAGACAACAAGTTTATACTCGCTTAGCCGAAGAATATACAAAGAAAGAATCGTTTAAGAAAACGTTTAATTCTATAATGACAGTATTAAATGAAAATAAATCACTTAATAAGGTTTTTAATATATATACTGATTTTGAAAATAGAAATATAAGTAGTAAGGAAGTAGCTTCTGAGTTTGTTATTGAAGCCGTTAACGAGATTAAATCGTTAATGACTGAAGATTATATATCAGGGGTTAAAAAACTTAGTACACTTGTTAGTCAAGTAAAATGTAATGAAAGTGATGTAACGAAACATTTAGATGTTTTAGTTCATAATCACGGATATAATACATTGATGGAACGTATCGAATCTAAAAACACGTTAGTTAACTTATTAACGGAACCTAAAGACATTAAAGAATCGAGAAATCCAGTTACTCAATCAATACTATCTTCTTTATTAGTGACTAAATTTAATGATAGATTTTCAGTAATGACTGAATCTGAAAAAGAGAAGTTTAAAAAATATACTGAAATGAAATCATCAGAAGTTAATGGTGTGATAGTAGATTTAAAAGCTGAATTAACAGAGTCTATTAACAATTTAAAATCGAATGAAGATTTAAAAGAGATTGTATTAGAGGTTGAGAAAAAAGTGAATGATAGTGGTTCAGACTTATTATCTTTAATCAGATTGGAACAACTTAAAGAGAGTTTATCTTAAAACTGTTCTTTATCGTTTTTTTGTTGTAGGTAAATCGCCTTTGATTTTTGTTTTCTTTTAATAGACGAAGGTTTTTCGTGGTACCTATTTTCTTTTATTTTTTGTTGTTGTTTAACGTTACGAACCTTCCTTTTATATCTTTTTAAGGCTTTTTCGATAGATTCATTTTTTCCAATTTTAATTATTAGCATAGTTTGTATTTAAAGTGTTATAACTATAAATATACAAAATATCTTTGTATTAGACAATTAGGACTAAAAAACTTTAACTTCTTTGACTACAGAGGTTATTTTTACTATTATTTTATTAGTGACAATAAAAAAAAATATTATGATAATATATGAAATCAGGTAAATTCATAAACTTAAACGTGAATGAACAATTTAAGTGTGGTTACGGTACAGTAGACTCTAAAAACTTAAAATCAATATATTCTAAAATTACATGTTGGATTGAACCGACTACAGAAGTTAGTAATTGGGGAACAGTGATTGGGGGATTAAAACGTAAAATCTCAGGTAAATTAACAGAAACTTTAAACATTACAGATAAATTTAAAACAGATAGATTCATAGTTGACTTAGATATAAGGGCTAGTGGATTAGAAATAGGTAAGAAATCATTTATGAATTGTGAGATAACATTGTTTACGAACGGTAGTTATGAAATACGAGACATTGATTTCAAGACGGATATTAACCATATTATTGAAAATATAATAGACGAATCGGTCATACCATATTCAAGTTTTAAGTATTATAAAAGTAAGAGAGGTTAGTCCTCTCTTTTTTTATGCGTACACTTTATAAATTTTTTCTTTGTATTAATGTATTTATAGTATAGAAACATATATAATATTATGAATATATTGAAACCAAACGATACGAATAGAAAAGGTATCCTTATAGAATATGATGCTGGTCACATAAAACCATCAGAAAACAAATCTGTTATTAGAGAGATGAAACAGATGGATAAGAAGGATAGTTTCATTTTGTACGCAGTACTTCAAAAATTTGATACACCAAATAAGAACGGTAGAATCTACGGTGAAAGAATATTAAAGAGAGAAACAGATAATTATAAAGTCTTAATCGAACAAGGAAGAGCATTAGGTGAGTTAAACCACCCTGAGACTTCTTTAGTTGATTTAGAAAGAACTTCACATAGAATCACCGAATGTTGGTGGGATGGAAAGATATTAATGGGTAAGGTTGAATTACTTACATCTGAAGCGTTTAGGTCTACGGGTCAAATAACATGTATGGGTGATATAGCAGCTAACCTATTATTACACGGTGTTACACTAGGTATTTCATCGAGAGGTGTTGGTTCATTAAAAAAATCAGGAGAATATAACGAAGTACAAGATGACTTCGAAATGGTTTGTTTTGATTTAGTATCATCACCATCAACACCAGGGGCATATCTATTCCAAGACAAGGGGGATAGAGAGAAATATGCTGAATCTACAGAGAAAGAAGAGTCGATAATTACGGACAATAAAACCTTAAACTTAATGAATAAGTTGAACTCTTTCTTAGGAAAATAAAAAAAAACTTAATATTTCTTTGTTTGTTGTATGTTTTTTTCGTACTACAAATATATTTATAGAAGTATAATAAATTAATACATTAAAAAAAACATAGAAAAAATGGCTAAATCAATCTTAGAAGAAGCATTACTTCAAGTGTCACAACTTGAGGAAGCGGTTAAGAACAACGCAAAAGAAATACTTGCATCTACAATGAAGCAAGAAATTGATGAGCTAGTAAGAGAATCTATGGAAGAACCTCAAGAGGAAGTAGAAGCATCGTTAGAGATGGACACTACAGAAGAAGTATCAGAAGAATCTACGAAAGTAGAAGGAACTGAGTTAGAAGAACAAATTGAGGGGTCTGAAGATGAAGACGAGTCTGAAGAATCAGATGACGACGAATTAGAAGGTGAAAGCGAAGACAACGATGACGATGAGTCAGAGGAGTTAGAAGATTTCGATTCTAAAGAAGAGTCAGAAGAAGACACAGGTTTCGGAGACATTGAAATGCCAACGTTAGAATTACCATCACTTGATGATGAGGAGGACGAGGTTATTGATATGACAGGCGCATCTGACGAAGAGATTCTAAAAGTCTTCAAATCCATGGGAGAAGAAGACGGTATCATCGTATCACAAGAAGAAGACGGAACTGTTCACTTAGAGGACGGAGATGACGAATACAGAATTGAAGTTAACAAATCTGAAGACGAAGAGTCTGAAGAAGATGTTAGTTTCGACGAAGTTTCTGAATCAACGGACCCTATAGAAGAGTCGTCTGATGAAGAAGTAGTTTATGAAATCGAATTAGACGAAGAAGTGTCTGACGAAGAAGTTGCCGAAGAGGTTACTGAAACTGAAGAAATCACTGACGAGTCTGAGGAAGACGAAGAAACTCCTGAAGCGGATATGGAAGAGGCATCAAGAACTCACGCAGCTGACGCAAGAGTCCCTTCAAATCAAGGAAAAAAATATAAAGCTGGTCGTGCCGACTTAAGCGAAGATATTAAAACTTTGAAGTCGAAGAACGGCGAATTAACTGAAGCCCTAAAGGTATTCAGAGACAAATTAAACGAAGTTGGAGTATTCAACGCAAACTTAGCATACGCTACTAGATTGTTTACGGAACACACAACTACGAAATCTGAGAAATTAAACATCTTAAAGAGATTTGACGGTATTGAAACGTTAAAAGAATCTAAGTCGTTATATAACTCGATTAAAAATGAATTAACTGGGTCAGACATTAAATTGACTGAAACAGTTGTTAACAAAATTTCATCATCACCAAAATCAGGTTCATCTGAAAAATTAGTGGAGTCTAAAACATATGAGAATCCACAAATTAGAAGAATCAAAGAGATGATGGGTATTGTAAAATAATAAAATAAATTAATTAATATAAAACCAAATTAAAATGGGAGCATTATTAGAATCAGGATTAGTTGGTAACATTGGGTTAAAACACCTAAAAGTTATCAAAGAAGACACAATTAACAAATGGGACAAATTAGGATTTTTAGAAGGTCTTAATGGTCACCAAAAAGAGAACGTTGCACAGTTATTTGAAAACCAAGCATCATACTTAATAAACGAGGCAGCTCACACGGATTCAGCAGGTTCATTTGAAACTGTAGTATTTCCAATCGTAAGAAGAGTATTCTCTAAATTATTAGCTAACGATATCGTATCGGTACAAGCTATGAACTTACCAATCGGTAAATTATTCTTCTTCGTACCAAAGGTACAAGACAGAAAAGAAGTAAACGGTGTGAACGGTCACTATAAGCCATTCGGATACCCAGGAACTGATGAGTACAATGCTTCATCAATGGCAGGTTACGAAAACGGAGCGAAGAATTTATATGATAGATTCTACGAAGACGGTACGAATGACTCAGGAATGTTTGATTACTCAAAAGGTGATTACATTCAAGGTTCTGTAACAGGTTCAGCAACACCAGGAGAAGATTTAACATCACCTGATGATTTAACAAGTGCAGTATCTAAAGTTAAATTAACTTTCAAAGGTTTCCAAGACGCAGGAGCAGGGAAATTACACGGACCAAACGGTCAAGAAGTAGATTCAGAAGAATTTTTAGCTTCATTAACTGTTAAAGTAGGTGCTAAAGAAGTAGATTTTAGAGTAGTAACTCAGAAGTACGGTAAAGGTATCGTTTCTGGATTATCTTCAAAAAATTCAGCAGCAACACCAGGTGGACAATATAAGTCTATTTGTGATGCTGATGGTATTATCTATTTAGAAGCTGATGTTGAATTATATGACGAATCAGCAGGATGGTCACCAGTAGTAGTTGATATTACAACTGTTAAAGTTGAATGGAGACAATATTCTGATTTAGAATTTGAAGATTCAATCGGAGAAGTATCTTTTGATTTAGAGTCAGTAACTGTTTCAGTTACAGAAAGAAAATTAAGAGCATCTTGGTCACCAGAATTGGCACAAGACGTTTCTGCTTTTCATAACATCGATGCTGAAGCTGAATTAACGGCTTTATTATCTGAGCAAGTAGCGGCAGAAATTGATAGAGAAATCTTAAGAGACTTAAGAAAAGGTGCGGCATGGCAATTGAAGTGGGATGCTAACGAATGGAAATACGGAAACGGTGGAGCATCATTCGCAGGTTACACACAGAAAGATTGGAACCAAACGTTAATCACTAAGATTAACCAAGTTTCAGCACAAATTCACAAATCTACCTTAAGAGGTGGAGCTAACTGGATTGTTGTTTCTTCTGAAGTATCAGCTATCTTTGACGATTTAGAGTACTTCCACGTATCTAACGCATCACCTGAACAAGATTCATACAACATGGGTATTGAAAAGGTTGGTACATTAGCAGGAAGATACCAAGTATTTAGAGACCCTTACTTTCCAGCAGGAAAAATCTTAATGGGACATAAAGGTACATCTTTACTTGATACAGGATATGTATACGCACCATACGTGCCATTACAGTTAACTCCTACAATGTATAACCCGTTTAACTTTACTCCGATAAAGGGTATTATGACGAGATACGCTAAGAAAATGGTTAATAACCGTTTCTATGGTGTTATTTCTGTTGCGGGTATTCAATCATTTGATATCTCTGAATTAAAATAATTTAATTCTTAGTAATATACTAAAAACTAAGGGTCCCTTCGGGGACCCTTTTTATTTATATGATGTTTAAGCAAAAAAAAATTCGGTAGAGTTACCGAATCATATATTTGTTATTTTAATTATTAACTTATCACTACCTTTGTGTAGTCGGTGCCATTCACCTCTTTGTATTTTAATAAATTCACCTTCCTTTAGTTCGAAGGGTAATTCATTATCGTACTGAAACATCCACTCTTTACCTTCTAAGACTTCGACTAAGCGACTTTCTTCGTCTCTATGCCACACAAACTCAGTATCATCAGTTAAGTCGTTAAACTCTCTAATAATGATGTTTTCGTTAATTATATCTTTATATGGGTTGGACATTATAAGGGTTTACCATTTACCCTTAAACTTAAGACCTAACTGTTTTTTGTAAAGATGTACATTACATGACCACCATCCAGCCTTTGTTCTATCCTTTTTAGTGTCACATTTGTGACGAGCTAAGAAACTTTTTTTGGCTGCTTGGTCATTTCCTTTAATCGAAAGATTCGAATCTCCGAAACGTACTATTTTAACATTATCCGTTTTTGGGTTCTTAACGTATACGGCGAATTTCTTAGGTCCACCTGAAGTTCTAAATGGCTTATTAAGATTAACTTTCTTTCCTTTATGTTCTGCTTCGTCTAAAACGAACGGACAGTCTAAATTAACGGTCCCTATCGTCGTTTTAACCGATTTACCTATATCGGTACCGATTAATCTAATTTCGTCCTCTGAGAGGTCTAATTTACCGTCGTTAAATAATTCTCTAGCTTCATTAATAATATTAAAGTAATTATCCGACTCTATTCTAAATACATTCTCATGTAATGGTATTTTCTTTTCTATGTGAAATTTTAATTTATCAGAACTTTCCTTTAAATCGTTACCCATATTTTTAAATACTTTTTTAAGTAATTCTTGATACTTCATTAAATCTTCGGGAGATGCGTTTAATTTTTCCTCTTTGGTTGAAAATAATAACTCTGAGAAATTATCTTTGTTAAATCCATCAGCCGCGTAATCATCCGCAGTATACTCGGCGGTTGATTCACCATTAATATATTTCATTGGGTCGACTAATTTACCACCTTTTTTAAATTCAAGATGTAAATGAGGTCCTGTTGAACTACCACTGTGAGGGTCGCTTTCTCCACCACCACTAAATCCTATGACTTGACCTCTTTTTACGATATCCCCATTCTTTAAGAAAGTTATTTTTCTAACGTGACAATAACGAGATTTGATGTTATCACCATGACTGATTCGTATTGTACCACCACAACTATTTTTATGGTATCCGGTATCTTTAGAACCACCAGCGATTATAACACCGTCTAATGGTGAGACAATTGCAGTCCCTGAAGGAACACCTATATCAACACCATAATGTGGTTTTCCGTTTCTGTCTCCGAATTTGGATGTTATCTTGTTTATTGAAACGGGAGGTAATATTTTAACCTCACTTAATTCCTTTACAGTTTCTTCAAACTCTTTCTGTAATTCTAATATTTTACTTAAATGTTCTAATGACTTATCGACACTGTTAAGTACCATAACAATCTTTATTTCACTTAAATATTTAGCCTTAAACTCTATAATCTTTTCTATGAATGTCTCCAAGACTAAATCCTCTAAGAAATTAACCCCGAAAGAGGCTACAGAACCGATAGCACTACCCGGTAGGGATTCTATCACTCTCTGAACTAAATCTACTAAGTCAGTTTTAAAACTATCTTCAAACTCACTTAAAGTTTCCATGGTTTCTTCGTTAAGTTCTGGTTTTGTCAACATAAAGTCCTCGAACTTATTATTCGTACGATGAAGTTCATATATATTTTTACCCATGGCTGGTATTGTAATAGCCAAATCAAACCCATCAGCCGTTGCCGCGATTTGTGGAATCGCATCACCTAACATATCCACTATGTAATCCATTAACCCGGATTCTTTAATATAGACTTTCTTTCCCATAATATTATTTTTCACTAATCACGTAAAAACTGATTTCTTTTTTATATGTGTTAACCTCTCTATTAGTTTCTAATTGTAAGTCTAAATAATATTCTTTATTCGGAACTAACATTGAAGTATCTAATAAGAAGTAGTTTGAGTTATAAGCTCTGTTGATATCGGTTAATGGTATTACCTCAACAGAGGTTCTACCTTCTTTAACATATATTCTGTATTTTAAATTATCTATTTGTACTCTTTCATCATACATGAATGGTACTTTAACGTCTACATAAACCTTTCTAACATCACCTCTTACTATTTTTTCATCTCTCTTTAAACCTGTAAATGAATAACTATACTCCACAGGGTTTAATTCGTCAGTACCTATCTTAAAGTACTCTGAAGATGGTCTTAACGTAAATTCTTGATTCATCTCTGATAAACTATATCCGCCGATAGAAATTCCTTTCCATACATCATTAAGTATTAATGGTGCCGAACACGATTGTGGGTCCACGACAAAGGATACCTTATAGATACCTTTACTTACGTGAACAGATTGTAAATCTGATATGATAATATCTTCACCATTGATTATATCAACAGTTGGTAGTGAGTCTAAATTTGTTGGTTCATTTCCTTGATTAACGTAAAGTATTAAGTCTCTAACAACACCAGTGTAGAAATCATTTCTATTATCAATATAATGGTCGTCAAAGGTAGTCTCTAAGTAAGGTTCAAAAAACGTTTGAGTATATTTACTGAAAAATGCGACACTACGATAAGTCTCTAATGTGTTAACCGATTCGTAAGGGATATCAAAAGAAATACCTAACCCATAATGAGTTTCAGTACCATTAAGGATATCATTAATGTAGTCAGTAACATCTAATTCTATATTTTCGTTACCATTATCAAAATGTTGAGTTGATATTATCTCCCCTTCATTTACACCCTCTTGACTCCAATTTGTCATATTATTGGATTTAAACCAATTCGACGAAGTATCTGAATGAGTATCTTGTAATGGGTACTGTTTTGAAGTGTCGGTATAATCATACCCCGTACCTTCATCCCAATCTTGATTTATTTTAAACACTATTAAGTCAAAAGAATTAGCTCTTTTAGCGTTAAAACTTACAACCTCATTAAAGAATGAACTCTCAGTTGGGTTAATAGTATTTGTTAATTTTAATATGTGTTTTTGAATATTACCTTCATTGATAAACCCTTCACCGATTCTTTTGAGTAGGTCTGATAGGTCAATTTGTAGTAACATTCTACTATGGAATCCACCGTAAAATAATTCACTTACAGGGTTTTTTGCCGTGTTAGTCGTAGAATTACTTATGATTGTGTTATTCTTACTGAAATAAGATTTAAATATAGACATTACAAATGTTTTATTTATAAATATCCAGTAATTAGTTAATTCTAATTTTATTAGAAAGGATATTCTGTTTGAAGTTCTGAAATTTATCCTCTAAGTCCCTTTTAATGTTAGGAAACACTACAGGTGGTTCAGCAGGGTTATGTACGTGAGTGGTTAAGTATAGGTAGATAGCATCTAATAGACTATGTAATTCCTCACCCCTAACTAACGCATACGTTTCAGGTTGGATACTGTTTATTATCTCATCTTGAGATATTTCGTAATTAGAGACCTTAGTAAAGTCGATACCTTTTTTCGATGTTGGTATATTATTATTATAAGATAATAAATAATTCGTGTCAGATAAGACAACTATATTCTTACTAACCTTACCCGAATTATTAACTATAGTTTCTTTAGATGTTAATTCTTTTTCAGGTGTCTCATCCTCCTCATCACTAAATAATAATCCAAAACCTTTTCTTGTCTTGATATGAATATTATTTAAAACGTTAACTTTAAAGGTGGAATTGGTTTTTTCTAACTCATATTGTGACGGAACATTTCTAAAATATAATGGAAATATTGATGTCATCTTCTTCGGGTCCGTATTCGATGGATGTTTAATGTAGTTCTCTAATGAGTCCATACCCGTTAAACCACGATTAATAATTTGTTTAATTTCGTGTCTTATATTAAACGATAAATCTTTTAAATCATCACCGTTAACGATTGTAGAATATAGTAATTCTTTTTGGTCTATATCTACAGGTGTTAATTGATTAAAATATAATGTTTCCGTAATACCCTTTCTATTCGCCAATTTATAAACATAAAGTGTTGATGTACAGTTACTCTCACAACTAAGGTCGTCAATTAAATATTCGATTAAAACCTCAGTTTGTACGAATTGTTTAATTTTAGTAGTTACTTCGTCACCCTCAGTTAAACTGATAGTGGTGTCGAATTTAGAAACTTGTATCATCGCAGGATTAAAGTCTCTAACAGGTTCTCTTTTATTAAGAACCACCTCATCCTTTATCTTACCAGCTCTAATTATAATTGCCTTTTCCGTCCATATAACGTCAGAGTTTAATCTACTCGATATCGCTATATCTTCAGTTTTAGGTATTGAACCGATATAATCTTTTTTAATATATTCCCCGGTCTCTTTTAATATGTCTTTAGCCTTTTTATATTTTAACCCTTCTCTCGATTGGGATAACATATGTTCGGCACTGGAAGGGTTAGGATATCCTCTATCGGTTATTGACATTGGTATGTAAAACCCATCAATAAATGTAGACTCAGTATCGGTATAAAGAATATTTACCGCTTCACCAATTTTAGGTACCATATTAACATGGTTTGGTAATAACGGGGTAAACATAAATGGGTCAGAAACTGCATTCCATCTATCCTTACTTTCTGAATATTTTCCTGAATATTCGGTAACGTAAATTTCATCTGAAACAATCCAATCGGATGGTTCGATTCTAACCCTACCTAAAGATTTAGGGTCTTTATTGTCTTTAACGACACCTTTGAATATTAACTTAGACATATTAACCTTTTCTACCTTTTATTTCTTCAGAAATTTGATAATAACTATTCTCCACATTATCTAAGTGATGTGACAATTGAACCATTAAGGACTTAGTATCCTCAAATTCTTTTGAAAGAATAGTTGCAGCTTCGATTAGGTCTTTATTTGACCTTTTAGATGCGTTTTCAGCAATTTCTAAAATAACTTTTATATCCATTTAAAATGATGTTAAAGGTATTGATTTACCTGTTACGTATGGTGTGACTACAGGTCCTAATGGATGTACTCCAGTCGCTGGTAACGACACGAATTGGTTAACTCCGTTTTCTCCTAACTCTTTCATCATTCCTTTCATGACTGAATCAATCATTAATATATGTTTATTTGGTGTACCGTCAGGTAAACTGCTCATATTTACACCTTGTTTACCCATGAACTCAATTGCGTTATTATAGGCTCTTGATGAGTTCGCCCCTTCTCTAGCATAACCAGCATAAAGAAGAGGGAAGGGTATAGTTGAAGGTAAACCTGTTTTAAGGTTAAGTAAAGATAATAGAGCTTTAATGATACCCGTACAAGTACTAAAATCCGAAGTAGTTAATACCTTATATAATATACTAAGTAATGCTAAGATAATCGCGTAACGACCCCTAATTTGTTGTTTAGCTAACTGTTTAATAATCATAGTAGCCAACTTAGTCAGTTCACGTTTAATCTCATCAAATAATTCTTTTTTATACATGTCGAAAACTCTTTTACCAACCCTCGTCACGAATCTATTATTATTATTAACAAAAGACTTAACATCGTCAGCCGATTCCTTAGCCGAATCTATCGCCTTAGTTAAAACGATAAATGGTAATATGGTTTTAGGACCCATCACTTTACTCATGATTGTTTTAGGTATCTGTTTAAAAATATCTAAATTTAAGTTTAAGTTAATTGTTGGGATATCAAAACCTGATTGGTTTACAAACCCACTACCTATATTCTGTAATAAACCTTCAATAACATCACTATCATTAATATTATCGGAGTCTAAGTCTAATAGAGCATCTATAAGTAAGTCAGTGTTCATTTCAGCTTCGAAATTACCACAATCCACTAACTTATAAATCTTATTAATTTTATAGTTAAATTCTTCTTCTACATAACGAGTATCTTCATCATCAAATTCATAAGATAAGTCCTCATCTTCAGGTGAAAGACTATCAATCAAACTTTCCTGTAATAACGCGTCTTGCTCATAAAAATCACTACACAAACTAGCTAATATTTGCATCATTTTATTTAGCTCTGCAAACGACTTAACCCTTTTAGTTGATACGTCAAATGAGACGACACCAAATAATTGGTCGATTAAGTCAGACATTAACTCTTTAGAGTTGAATAACTCGAATGATGAGTAATAATGAGACACGAAATCGGTCACATTGATATCCTCAAATTGTAACACATATTCTTGACTAAAGTCGTTAAAATTTATTTTAAATAAATCTTTACCATTTGAAGAGGTTACTGTCTTAGCCGTGTTTGGGTCAATATTATTATCTGGGGTGATATTACTAACCGTTATATCTTGTAGTATTTTGTTAAGTGGTAGTGGAAAATTTGTCGAGTCTATATCACCTTTTTCGTACATAATTCTACCCGGCATCCCATCAGGAGATACTTTAAGTAAGTCGAAAAAATCAATTTCTGACGGGGTTAACACGATTTTAATATCCTTTAGGGAGAAATCGGTTTCACAATTAATGGACCTAAACAATTCTTCCATAACAATTTTAGTTATTTTGGGAGATTCGTTAGATACCTTTTTAATTATTTTCTTGACAAAGGTTTTAACTTTATCAGGACCACCACCGGAACTTTGCATTAAAGTATCCACTAATTTACCTAAAAAGTCTGTGTTAACTGATTTACCAGAACCGTCACCTAATAGTTTTTTCTTAAGTGCGTTTGTATCTAAATAGGCTGAACCTACTGAATTAAGGTCTAGTTTTTTGTTATCAGCAAATGATTGTATTAACAATTTTGCCGAGTCAATCTTACTATTTAATTTACTTTGTTCAGACTTTACGCTCATTACATTTTATAGTTATCGTCAGTAGTATCACCATTTAATCCATTAACTAAATCTTTTAACATTTCTTTGTCGTCATCACTTAAAGAACCACCAACGTCTTCTCGACCTTCAGTTGATTTTTGAATGATTACTTGTTGTAACTTAGCTAACGATAATTTCTTTTCTAAAACACTATCTAATATCTTTTGTTGTTCTTTTATTATAGGTCCTAATAATGTTAAATCTTCAGGTCCCTTCATAAACCCTAACATCTTATTTTGTATTCTAACGGCAGTGTTTCTTTGTTCTACAGTTTCATTGTAGATTTCCTGCAAAAGAGCCATTAAACTTTTTTGAGTGAAATTAATTTCTTTTTTAGTTGTTCTTCCCATACTAAATAAATAGTTTATTCCTGAATTACCAGTAACATCATCTCAGTATATATCTTTTTATACTTTTTCATTGATGTTCTAATTTCTTTTGTAGTCATCGATGTCATGTCTCTTAAGGCTAATAGTATTAGGTTCTTATTAAACTTATTACCGTCACCACCTTGGAAAATCGCCTCATAATTAGTGAACACTTCAATCAATGCATATCCTAACTTTTCTTCGTTCTTATTAAGATTAGTGATTTCAATAAAATCTTCTAATTCTTTAACCAATCTTTTAACAACATCTTCATAATCTAAAGAATCACTATGTAGATAATATGTCATATCAGGTCTCATTTCGACAGATGATGATATATCCTCATATGAGATTTTCCTGTTTAATTCTTTTTGGTCTTTTAGAATCGCACCCATTAGGTAATTCTTACATATCGTACCAAAATAGGAATATGCTTTTGAACCTTTAGACGGGTCAAACTTATCAGCCTTTGTTATTAAGAAAGACGATACGTCAGTATGTAGAGATTCATAATCAAAGTCTCTACGGTATAGTTTGTATCTACGGATTATGCTTTCGACCATTTTACTTAATGGTTTTCTAAGACTCTGATTGTAAATCAGATTTCTTTCCTCATAGGTTTCAGCTTCTAAGTACTTAACTACCGCAGCTTCTTCTTCGGGTCCAAAATAGTTTTTATTTTTTCTTGGTCTAGGCATAATATTAATTAGTCTTGGTATGTTATTTCACGGTCTTCTATGAAGAATTGTTCTTTCTTCGCCGTTTCTAACCAAAACCTTGCTTCGTCAGATGATAACTTATTATCTCCTTCTTTATAATCCCAGAACAGAGAACCTTTTCTGAAATTAGTATGTCTATATGTTAACTTTGGTATTACAAAGACTTCATTAGACAGATGAGTTAAACGTAATAAAAATTCATAACCGAATGATAATTTAACATTCGATTTAAGACCGCCGATTTCATTATAGACCGATGTCTTAATAATTAAACCACTGGTTTGGTAATTCTCATACGCCGATAACGATTCGTTATCTAAAAACCCAATTGTTTCTGTTAAGTTCATAGCCCAAACAGATTCGTTTGTAAACGATAAAAACTCTCCATGTGCGTTAGTATCTACAACAATCGGTAGAAAGGTAGAAACGTTAGGGTATGCCTTTATGTGTTGTACTGCGTTTTGAATATATGTAGGTGTAATTTCATCATCTACTTCAGTGATGGATACATATTCAGACGTTGTGTTTTTAGCTCCGTAATTAATTTGGGAGCAAAAATCAGTTTCACCTGTATTTTCTAATAGTGTAACATTAGATTCAAAAGTATAATCCTTTAAATACTTAGTTAACTCTTTGGTTGGTTTATAAACAATTGTTAAGGTAAAATCTTTTACCGTTTGTTTAGAAACAGATTCCATATAGGTCTCAAACCTTGATTTGATGTCCTTATTTATCGTATGTATAGGTAATATTAAATTAATCATTTTCTTCTAATTCTTTAAATTTATCTAGAGTGTATTCTAACTGTTCTTTCCTCTTATTAGTTATGTCCGTAAAGACACTTAAAGTTTCTTTAGTGAAGTTTTCGTGAGATAACTTACTCACAGTTGAATCCATTTCATCATACAATTCAGTTGGGATTCTATCTTCTAACCATCCTTTGAATACAGACGCAACTAAATCAACGATTTGATTTGAGTCTATAGTCCATATACCATTATCTTCAGACATCCATTCAGGTTTAAGTGAAGGTATTTTACCAATCACAGGTACACCTGATTTCATAGATTCTAATGGGAATGTACCAAAACCTGATACATCATCAACCCATACAGAAAGACATGATTCTTTTAACGTGGTAGCGAACTCTTCTTGAGTAAGACCTCTCATATCTCTGAACGTTACCCACTTAAATTGTGGATACTTAACATAGAATGATTTAATTAATTTCATAGTGTCTCTTTGGTCACGGGTATGAATTGAAATAATTGGTTTTTGTGGTTTATCAGATTTATTAAATAAATCTGAAATAAACGGTGTAATCACATCAATAGACTGTTTCTTAAATAAGTCATTAAGATATTGTTTTTGTTCTAAACTAGTCGTGATTGTTCTATTAAACCCAAAAGAATTCCAAGTAGCACCTGGTTTAAGAGTTTCAAAAAGATAATCATATGATTGACATAGAACTACTTTATTACACGGCATATCACCAATTTGTTCCATTACGTGAGCGAATAACTCAGGTATTACCACTAAATCGTCAGGTCTAACCTGTAGACTACCTTCTTCTATTGACACAACAGACGTATCGTCGTATTCTAAAGGTAACCATGAAGAAACACCTTCATAGTCTTTATTTTCCACTAAGATATGAGCGTTAAACTCATTTTCGTTTAGTGTTCTTACTAAATCGTAAGAATGTTTAATAGATGCCTTGGCGTTCCCTTTAGCATCTTGTACGAACACATAAATGTTCGACTCTAATTTGTCGAGACGTTCAATTGACTCGTTAATTACTTTTACTTTATCCATGCTTTTTTATTTAATGGTTAACTTAATTTAGGTTTTACCCTTACTCTTCTACAGACGCTTTTCTATACTCTGTAACTAGTTTTTTAATCTCACCGATTGATTTACGAGCTCTTCCTTGTGAAGCTTTAGTGGTTCCATTATGGTTCTCTACAAATGTTGAGTAGTGACCATCGATTGTTTCGAAAATTTCTTGTTTTTTTGACATTTTTTTTGTTTTTAATTTAATTTATTGGTTTTATAATTCCATAACTTAATAGGGTATTAAAAGAAAGTTTGAATGAGAACGGCATTTTCTTAAAACCATAGGCCATACCCATTGCGGAGTCGATATCTTCTCCCCCTTTTTCATCCATAACTACTTCCAATACGTACTTTAAAAGTTCATATTTAGACACGTTAAGTCCACCATCTTCAGTTTCCTCAATTTCAGTTTCCTTACCGTCATCACCTTCAACCACCTTCATTACTTTTCTTGGTGGCATTTTAACCGCTTCATGATACGATTCTAAGTCTAAAATGTAAGACACCCCTTCTACATCTAAAGTATAGGGAATTAAATACGATTTATCCTCATTTGTCATAATTCTATCTCTTTTACGCTAGTTAATGTATCAACCGAATAATCAGATGTTATCTCTTTATTATATTCAGTATTAACTTTAATTGTTATCTTATCGTTTGGTTTCTTCTCCAACACATTACCGTCTGTGGTTATCCATATATCACAATTTTCCCACATCTCATCAATATTGTCCTTTTTGTAGAATTTATAGTTATCTACATAACTACTGTTCTTAGACATGAAAAATAATGATGCTGGTTTACCTTTTCCTAACTCGTCAGAGACTATAGTGATTTCACAATCCTCTTTCTCCTTAATAAGTTCTGAAAGGTCTTTAAACGCTCCCATATACATTGGGGATGAATGACCAAATATTTCCATAGCAAATTCCATGAAAAAGAAATATTTTAACTCATCCTCACTTTGAAATTTAAAATGATTCGACAACTCATTAGTATTAACTGGTAAAACCATGTCATATTCAAAATCATCACCCTCTTCAGGTTCAGACTCAATATAAAATTTACGGTATTCCGACGCCGCCTTAGCGTAAGTGTCTCTTAATACTCCTGTGATGTTTATGTAGATTTGCTTCATTATTAAAATATAAATTTTTGTACGTTAAAGTAAAGTTAGTTGTACTTATCGAGTATCTGTGATATTAGGGGGTTTCTAACGATATCTTTGTTTTCGAATTCAAATACACCCACATCATTTACATCTCCTAATCTGTTAACGATATCGTAAAGACCTGATTGTGTTTTATCTTTGTATCTATCGGTTTGTTCTAAATCCCCTGAAATAAAGAATTTTGAACTGAACCCAATCCTCGTCAATAATAGTTTCATTTGACTAGGTGTTGCGTTTTGAGCTTCTTCAAATATTAGTATTGAATTATCAATATTCATACCTCTCATATATGCTAATGCGAATACTTCGATGTAGTTCAACTCTTTTAATTTCTCTCTTTGTTCCTTACCGATTATTTTATTTAATAGGTAATATGTAGGAAAAATATAAGGGTCCAATTTCTCTTCGACTCCACCAGGTAAAGAACCTAACTTCTCTTCCGCTTCCACTGCCGGTCTTACAATGATTATTTTTTCGTATTTATTATCCTCTCTGTGTAGTAGTTCTACGGCTTTCATCATAGCTACGTAAGACTTACCAACACCGGCAGGTCCTGAACAGATAGTAATCTGATTATCTTCTAAGATATTCCAATACTCTTTTTGAGCCTCTGTAAGGAATTTTTTCTTAGGGTTTTTAATTAGTGAACGTACAACCTCTTTTTTAGACATTCTATGTAAAGGTAGTTGTTCTGTAGTTTGTTTTTTTCTTGCTCCCAAAAGTTTTTTAATTTAATTTCATCACTTTATGATATATAAAATATCGGTAATCTCATTTGAAAATCAATAGAAGGGTATCCCTTTTATGGGTACTGATGAATTTATTATTAAACACCTGTGGAACCAAATCCACCCGAACCTCTATCGGTTGTCTCTAAGTCCGTGATTATTTGTAATTTTGCGGTTCTTTTAGTTAAAACAGGACATAAAACTGCTTGAGCAATCCTATCTCCGTGTTGAATTGTAGTGGTATCGTTAGATATGTTCACTAAAATCACTTTAACCTCTCCCCGATATCCTTGGTCTACCGTACCTGGCGTGTTTAATACGGTTAACCCTTGTTTAGCGGCTAAACCACTTCTAGGTCTGACTTGTAACTCATAACCTTCAGGTATTTTAAAATGTAATCCTGTTGGTACCATGAATCTCTCTAATGGTTTTAAAGTGATTGGTTCACCACAATTAGCAGTTAAATCAAAACCACTATCACCATCGTAAATATATTCAGGATTTTTGTTGGTTGAGTTATTCATAACCCCTAAAACTATCGTAGTCTTATTTTCGTTTATAATCGCCGATTGTAATTGAGATGTTAAATCTTCAAATTGTTCGGTTAGTTTACTTTCACTAAACTCATCGGAATCCACATTAAAATCAGATTCTGATAGAGCACCAAATTTCTCGGTTACTATTTTCGTTAATTCTTCTAAATTAAAATTATTTTCCATTATGTAATTCTTTCTCTTCTAGTATTGCTAAATCAGTCGCTTGTTTCAGTAGTTGACCTAATTTAGTAGTGTACCATCTCACTTGTTTATCCTCATCACTTTTGTCGTGATTCAGTATCGCCTGATACTCATTTTCCGTTAGTTTAACGTTATTAGTTTGAGCGTAATACGCACTTCGTTCACCAACCCTCATTGAAACTAATTCTTCATTGTATTCGAAATACTTACCCAAGTTAGTCTTATGCCATTCACTTTTACATGGTGTAAATAAGAATGTTTTACCTATTTCAGATAGAAAGGAAACCTTTAGGATTGAATCCATTGATTCCTGCATAGACTCAGGGATTGATTTGTTAAGATAAACGGCGTACTTAGCGACTTTTATAGCATGGTCTAATAGACCACCATGAAAAGAATTATTCATATCTTTCATGGGTGACGCTGGTGACAAGAAATAATCTTGACCTAAAAAATCTAAAAGCTCTTTTGGGAAAATTTTATACTTCTCATTAACCTCCTCAAATTTTTTAATATTTTTCTCTAATTTTAGTTTATCTAAAGTCATCGTCATTAATTTACGTAATACTTAGGTGTCATTGTCGGATTTAACACGTCTTCGAATGTCGCCTTTGCGATTGTTAATACTTCAGAACCTCTACTATCTTCACTACGATATTTAGCGATAACCACCATAGCTTCTTCTACTGATAAAGCTTCCACTAAATAACGAGTTTTTTTCATTTTAGGATTTCCTTCGTTGTCTAAATTTTCGGTTTCATAACCTACTGTAATTGTGTAATACATCATTTTTATTTATTAATTAATTGTTTATAAAATTCTTTTCTTTTTTGTGTCGTTGTCTTAAGGTGGTACTTATCCTTAACCGTCTCATATAGTTTCTCACCTAAGTCTTCCACTAACGCCGGACTATTCATTAATCTCTTAATATGTTCAAACCAGAACTTATGGTTCTTATTCGATGAAATCATAAATGAATTTCCATTCATATTCAAATTACCTCTATCCCATGCGTTTGTTAAAATATCACTATACACACCAAAGTCTTGAGATATTAAAGCTTTCTTATAAAAACCAGCTTCGATTATCTTTAATTCGGACTTCATCGAGTTAAACTCATTTTCCACTAACGGAGCCAAAGATACATCAAAATTTGTATATCCCAAAGCATATTTGTTAATTGGTTCGGTCCACACTCTTCGATAATTTTCGTTAGTGTCGTCGTACTCTAAATCTCTATTAAATTTTAATAGGTGTTCTCGGTATTCTTTGGATAAGTTATCGTACTTGTTAGTTAATATAGATTCATATGCAAACCATGAAGTCTCCCACGGTTTGATAGGTCGCTTATTTGGACCATTAGGGGTGTCTTCAATAACATTACCACGAGTATCATACCCACATAAGACAAATTGATACTTATCTTTAAATTGTGATTCCATACGAGAAGCCATTCCATCCATTAGATTGATGTCAGCACCATGTGAAGAACCACCTAACCATCCGATTCTTAACTTATCGGATTTCTCAGTCTTACCTTTAAATTGTTTTTCATCAGGGTCTATTGAGTTTTCGATTACCATAACATTTGAAAGACCTATAGAATTTAATTTCTTCTTAAAAATTTCTGTGGTGGTGATTATGTGGTCAACCGACCTAAGTAATGATAATTGATTTTTAGCGTAACCTCTCTCTTTGTATTCTAAGTGTAATGGGTGACCTTTGGGTAGATTCCAAAAATCATCCACATCCATAATGACTTTTGTACCACCTTTTTGAATTTCCTTAATTTTATTAACTTGCCATTCGGTATCTTTACCTGCGACTAATCTTTTATGGAAATGAACAATATGATAATCATTAAAGTTAACAGACTCCACATTATCAAACATAATATCAACAAAGAACTCGTCTGAGTGATGATTATTTAAATAGATATGTGGGTCAAGTGAACGGTATTTACCAATACCCGAAGTGTCGGACGGTAATACTAATATTTTAATAAGTTCTGACATAATTATATTTTAACTACTAAAATGTAGTTAAATCATAGTTATAAGTCAAAAAATTATTTAGCCTTTCTTACGTCTGTGATTTTACCAATGAACATAGAGTCACCAACACGAATTTGTAAGTTCTCACTAACTTCTTTGTTAGTCTCCATTAGTTTATTAAGTTTCGATTCTACAATACCGTCTAATGTTTCGACAATCGCTTCTTTAATGAAATTCTTTAAATCATCATTAAACTGTATTGAACTATTATTATTAGTTGGTGTTGTGGGAATATTATTATTTGGTGTAGATTCTATTACTTGTTGTGGTATTTGTTGTGGTGTTTGATGAGCACCAGCACCAAAAGATTCCTGTTTTTTCATTTTTTTAGCTACCTCATCGATGAAGTCGTTAGACAATTCATTTTCATAGTTAACAGTAGGAATAGGATTTTCTAACATTAATTTTTTAATGTTTTCAGGTAGTTTGGACCCTTTAATCTTATCTTCGGACATATTTGATTTAACATCTCTTTGTGCTCTATCGCTTGTCGGTTGTTGTGTATCGGCTTGTTGAGGACTTGACTGTAAATTACTAGTGTCTTGAGTTAACAACGACGAATCTACGTTACCTGTTTGATACGTTTTAGTTTCGACTTTGTTCATAACCTGTTTAGCGGCTAATAATGAGTTCTGTAATTTTTCAAATCCTTGCATAATACTATTTTTAAGTAAATATAAACACTTTTTGTAATTAGTCAAATTTTGCCAACTCAAATATTTGTGACATGTGTTTATCACCCTTAGGGTTAAAGTATGGTCTCGGAGTTTCAAAAGTGTCGTTAGTTGGTGATGAATTTCTAATCTTATCGAGTCTAAATAATCTCCACCCTGGTTGATTCTCAGGGGTATCACTAGAACCTCTTACTTGCCATGCTCTTACCACGACATTACCCGATATGTTATGAGGACCAAAAGCCACAGGCTCTATTTCCCTATAACCTTTATTAATAGTTTGGTCACCTTCGTAAAATATGGTAATCACTTTCTTATTACGAATCGCATCAGCAATTACATCACGACCAACCGCTTCATTTAATATTATAGACCTAAGTGATTGTAGTAGTTTCATTAAAAGTTAGGGTATTCGTTTGTTGGTCCAAATTGATTAGACGACGTATTGTTAGTTCTTGTCAATATATCAGTTGTCCCACCAATAGTACCAGTATCACCTTTACCCGGCTCATCTCCGTCAGATAATGCGTTAGGGTGTGAAGAACCATATGAGTTTGAATCGTTATATGCGTTACTATTAAGTAACGTTTGTCTTGATAAGATATCGGTTGTACCACCTACAGTAGTTGTTAATCCTTTACCCGCTTCATCACCATCAGATAATGCGTTAGGGTGTGAAGAACCGTATTCGTCACTAGGTGACCCATCGTAGTTGTTAGACGACATAAGAGCATTTCTCTGTTGTTCGGCTATTTGTGTTAATGTTAAGTTTGCGTTTGACATAATCTTTTTAATATAAATATTACTTAATTAGTTTATGGTATCTTTTAATGTTTTCCGACAATCGACTTACATCGACAGAAGGTACGACACCATTCTTTTCATGTGACTTTCTATATGCGTTTTTCTTACCCGGTGTTAAGTCAGCAGCCCTTCGAGCCGATTTCTTTTGTTGTTCTATCTCTTTTCTAGCATTATTCAGTGTAGAGTTAGCCCATTCATACATTTTTTGACCACCATTAAGATTAAACGAATCAGGGTTTTCTTCTTTGTTAATATTCTTAAAGTCGTATATTAATCTCTTAAGTTGTTGATATGTCATTACCCTATCAGTCACTAACCTACGTAGTCTTTTCATTCCTTCACCTTTAACGTTAGACATTGTTTTAAGTGTCTCGTTAAGATGTTTAAGGATATCGACAGGTATTTTATATTGATTATCGTGTAATTGACTATTCATTACTTAAGTTTATTTATAATATATTTTTTATCTTTATCCGATAAATCGACTAAGAATTTTAATTTTCTATCTAATATTGGATTTGGTTCAGATTCGATATCATCCTCTTCTTCAATAGTAGGTTCTAAAATATCTTTAGGTGAATCTTTTTTAGATAATACGGAATCAACATATTCCTCAATTTGACCTTTAGTCATTTTTTCTATTAATCTAACTTTGTCTTCTGACGATGGGATATAACCCATTTTCTCTAATCTTTCCTTAGCGTCTATCTCTTCAAAGTCTAATTCATCCATAAAGTATTTTAACGCGTCATCATAGGATGCGTTTTTACCCATTGTTTCTTCAAACCCTAATGAATCATCCATTTCAGACTCACCCCAATATCTCCTCATGTAGTTACCTCTATGAGTAGGTGGTTGTGAAGTCGCAGCTACTTGAGCATCTGAGGTCTTCTTAGCCGTAATACTTTTAGCTCTTACGTCTTTAGGTATTTTTGATGTCGGAATCGAACCATCAAAATCTACTATTTCTTCAATTTCTTCTTCAGCCGCCTTTTCAGGTAACTTTTTAAAGTTAGTTTCTTTAGAAAATTCATGAGCCATATCACACCATTTCTTCTTTTCTTTTTTTGTAAGTGAATCGTCATTACACTTTGCAAAGAAGAGTTTTTGTTGTTTTTTTGACTCAAATTTCTCTAATACTATATGTTTTAATCTTTGGTCCATAGATAAAATTCTTTATTTATAAATATCAAACAAGTTTAAAGATATTTATTAATATCATGAGTATAACAAATAAATATCAAAATTCAGGTTCTGAACTAGGAATAAACCTTAATAAGGGGTATTTTTACGATGTTACGCCACAAGTAAAAAATATAACAAATATGAATTTATTGTATAGTAATCGTCTTTTTGATGATAAATTAGCGATAGATGTAAACCCAAACGATAGGGAAATCCTTTACATTAATGACACAACCATCCCATTATCTATGATGTCAAACTTCGTAGGTAAAGATGGATTCGATAACGGTCTATTTTATAGATATCACTTTAAACAACCCGGAAAACAGGTATTCCAAAACATAATGTCATGTGGATGGTCCTTTGAAACGGTTATGAATTTCGATAATAAAGATATGACGGATTTTAGTGTCTTTTATTATTTAGGTGTTGGATTCGAAAAAGAATTAGTAGATGAAGAATTGGTGGACACATCAAGAAATTACGAAAAAGATTATTTACACAACAATATAGCCTTTGGTTTTGATAAGAACAAAAGTATTATTGTTCGTTCAGCTAGATACACCGAAGAGTGTTACGGTTGTGACGAAGAAGAAAAGACATATTCAACAACAGATTGTGGTGGGGATAGTAGTGTAACAGTAACCACAGGTAATTTAGTCACTGGCTCAACATTATACGAACATTCATTTAATAAGCCAATTTGTAGTGATGATAGTAGTAACTTCTTAGTTACCGTCAAATTTGAAAGAGACTCAAGTATCATTAATAATATGTGTACTGAATTGGGTACTAAATTTATTGAGTCAGAATCGGAAAGAATTGGTACATTAAAAATTTACGTTAACGGATTACTTTATGGTGTCGTTTACGGTTTTGAGGATATTGTTACTCGAAGAGCTAGTTTACCGGTACATGAGTTTGTTCAGGGATGGGGATTTTCGGATAATTTCTTTATTAGTGAAGATTATAATATGAAAGGTACATTCGAAGGTAAACAACCAAGAGGTAGGTTTCATTCAAACCCATTATCATTAGAAGAAATAAGACATAACTACGAACAGTTAAAAGACTGTTATGATATCGTTGGTTGTTTTGAGGTTGGATGTGGACCATCGTTCCCAATTAGGGTTTTAGGTGAATGTCCTGAAGATAAAAATAACACAACAACACTATAATATTATGGAACACTTTATAAAACAACACTCACAGGAACCAATATTAGCGGTTACATTATATAACGACGAAAAATTCTTTAAAGAGCCGTTTGGGGATAGAATTGAGAACTCAATCATTACTTTTAATATGGTAGATGATAAAGGCGCGTATAAAGTACTAAACGGTAAATGTCACTTAATTTTTGAAGGTGGTGATTATACGATACTTTATCCGTTCACTAAATCAAACACTTCAAAAGTTGGGGAATATAAAGGTGAATTTAAAGTGGAATTCTTAAATGACACCTACACCATCTCCTCGGAAGTTATTTTACCCATAAAAGAAGAATTAATCGTTTCTATTATTTGATAATTCACCATTTATTCGTATCTTTGTTCTGAATGTTAAAGAGTAACCTTACCATTGTGTAAGTGATAATGTCTCAGACGAAAAACAAATTAAAATGGTAACTACAGAACAAATAGAATCTTTCCTATTAGGAGCAGATGACGAAAAATACATCGTCGCATTAGAGTATGACTACAGAACCGATAAGGTATACAAAGTTATTCAAGACCCTGAAAAAGGGAAACAAATTAAGTCAGACACCTTTACTCCATTTGCTTGGGTTGGAGACCTTAGAGGTAAGAACTTCTACAATGGTTCCAAAGCCCAACAAAAAGAAGCGATGACTCATAATGGTATTATGATTGAAACTCTTAATACTATGGGTGACCCGAGAATGGAATCAGGTCTTAGGTACATCGTAAAATCAACAAAATCTTATTCATCGTTAGTTAACTTCTTTAGAAAGGGTGGTTTAGACCCGTGGAGTCGTGACAATTCAGATTGTATTACGATATTACCACCAGTCGAAATGTATTTAGTACAGAAAGAGAAAAGACTATTCAAAGGATTTGAAGAATATGATGAGTTACATAGGTTCGTATTTGATATTGAGACGACAGGTCTATCCCCTGAAACTAGTAAAATATTCCTAATCGGAATGAAAGATAATAGAGGTTATCACAAATCTTTATCGGCTGAGAACGAAGAAGAAGAGGCTAACATTATTATACAATTTTTCGAAGAATTACATAAAATTAAACCTACGTTAATTGGTGGGTATAACTCAGCGTTTTTTGATTTTCCATTCATATTACGTAGGGCTGAAATCTTAGGTTTAGATATTAAGAAAGTCGCTAAAACGTTACACCCTGAAAAACCATTAAGACAAAAAGATTCGATGCTTAAGTTAGCGAATGAAATGGAAGATTTCACACAAACAATGATGTGGGGTTATAACATTATTGATATTGCACATGCGGTTCGTAGGACACAGGCAATTAACTCGGACATTAAGAGTTGGAGTCTTAAGTATATTACTCAGTTTATTGGGGCTGAAAAAGAGAATCGTGTTTACGTCCCTGGTGATAAGATTGGTCGAACTTATTTTGATAATGAACAATTTTATTACAATCCTAAGTCGGGTGGTTACAAAAAGATTGGTGACCCTGGTACTGATAATATATTACAGAGATTTCCTAATCAATTTGAGATTAAGACAGGTAAGAATATTATTGAAATGTATTTGGATGATGACCTTTATGAGACTATGGTTGTCGATGAAGAGTTTAATCAAGCCAACTTTCTTCTATCAAAGTTAGTACCAACAACGTATGAGAGGTTATCGACCATGGGTACCGCAACACTATGGAAAATGATTATGCAAGCATGGTCATATAAAAATGGTTTAGCGATTCCATCGAGAGGTGAGAAAAGACCGTTTACAGGAGGACTTTCTCGATTATTAGCCGTTGGATATTCAACTGATGTGTTAAAACTTGATTACTCTTCACTGTATCCATCAATTCAATTGGTTCACGACATATTTCCAAAGTGTGATGTGACAGGAGCAATGAAAATGATGTTAAAATACTTTAGAGATACACGTATTAAATATAAGAAATTAGCTGCCGATTTTTACGTTGAAGACCCTAAACTATCTTCACAGTATAATCGTAAACAATTACCTATTAAGATTTTTATTAACGCATTCTTCGGTTCATTATCTGCACCACACGTTTTTCCGTGGGGTGATATGGATATGGGTGAACAGATTACGTGTACAGGTAGACAATATCTTAGACAAATGATTATGTGGTTTATGGAGAGAGAATATAAACCATTAGTAATGGATACGGATGGGGTTAACTTCTCAGTGCCGGAAGGTAGAGATAGTCATACTTACGTGGGTAAAGGATTAAACGGTTTAGTTGTCGAAGGTAAGACTTATCATGGTTCAGAAGCGGATGTTGCTGAGTATAATGATATTTTCATGAGGGATGAAATGGGGTTAGATACTGATGGACAATGGCCCGCAACTATTAATTTAGCACGTAAGAATTACGCATTATTAACGGATACGGGTAAAGTTAAATTAACAGGTAACACTATTAAGTCTAAGAAAATGTCTACATATATTGCCGACTTCTTAGATAAAGGGTTAGCATTGTTATTAGATGGTAAGGGTCATGAATTTTTAGAGTATTACTACGAATATGTTAGTGTAATCTATAACCGACAAATACCACTATCTAAGATAGCCAATAAGTCACGTGTTAAACAATCCACATCTGACTATAAATTACACATTCAAAAAAGAACTAAATCAGGTTCCCTTATGTCTAGACAAGCCCATATGGAATTGATTTTAAAACACGATATTAAAGCTGGTTTAGGTGATACTATCTATTATGTGAATAACGGAGCACGTAAATCTCATGGTGACGTTCAAAAAGTTAAAGACGTAGTAAAACTGAATTGTTACTTCATACCTGAAGACGACATTTCCAAATACCCTGATAAATTAGGTGAATATAACATCCCTCGTTATTTAGCGGCGTTTAATAAACGTATTGAACCCCTACTGGTTGTTTTTAACACTGATATAAGGGACGATGTACTTATTGACGACCCTAATGATAGACAATACTTTACAAGGGGACAGACGGAGTTAGTAAGAGGTTTTCCACGTAAAGATGGTGACCAAGACACATTAGAAGAAGTTTTAACTATATCTGACAGTGAACTTAAATTTTGGAAGGATGTTAATATCGACCCTTATTATATGTACGTAGATGGTACTATGGACTTAGTAGACGAAAAAGTTATCGTTCGTAATCAAAAATTACTTAAAGACTTTGTAGAGGTAGAGAAAAAAATTTCAATACCTAATAGAGTTTTACCACAACCAAGGTCATTTCAGAAACCACCAACGAAACAACAATCGTTTAAATTTAACTAAAAAAGAAAACCCATCGTAATGATGGGTTTTTTTATTCGATGATACTTTGTATTATATAGCAGTAAATGGACCTGTAAATGGTCTATAAGAAAGTGTCTTATTAAGGTTTTCGGCCTCATTTGCTCTTCTTTCTAACATCTTATCTGGACGTATTCTTTCTAATCTTGCTTGCAACTCTTCGATTAGTTTCATTTTCTCGTCTTTACCTTCTGTTAGTAACGAATCATATTCTAAACTTAGTTCTGAATCAGGTACTTTTAGGTTACCCCCAAATTTACCTCTTACACGACCTAAAGCTTCTTTACATGTTGCTATGAAATATTTTCTAACCCAGTTTTGACCTGGTTTGTTTAATGATTCCCATACCATATCTTCAGTCTCCACGTCAGATGGTAATTTGATAACATCAGGATTATCTTTCATACATGCTTGTCTGTCATCAGTATTATAATACCAATACCAAACTTTTGATTGATTTAATGTTTTTGACCCAAAATCGAAACGACCACCAGGTACGTTCATTAGGTGTATATATTTACCACCATCAGGTGCTGCGGTTACACGATAGGTTAAATCCCCACCGATAATTCTATTTTTTAAGTTACGGTCTTGCATTCTTAAAAGAATGTCAAAGGCTGGCATCATGTGGTATGAACCCATCACACCCATCTGTGCGAATCCACCTCCACCACCTAAGCCTCCGCCACCCATACCACCCATTCCACCCATAAATGGGTCGATTAGTGATTCGTTAAGCTCTGCTCGGTTAAACCAAAGTAGTTCGTTTAATTCACGACCTTTTGGTATGTGGTACATTTGTTGACCTTCAATTAGTTGTATAAAGTCTTTCTCTAATACCCAATCACCACCAGTCTGTAACCCTACAATTTTAGAGTAGGCATATGTGTATTGAGTTTCGAAATCCATACTTCTTGTGGTAAATGCTCTTGATAACGATTGCTCGTCAACATTTAAACCATGTAAAGAAGTCCATTGAGATTCGATTAACCAATCTTGTATATATTGTTCATATTCACCTAAAGATAACTCTAGTAAAGAATCCATTTGTTCGTCATCCAACTCTATTGAACGAATTGGAGCTCCTAATAAATGCATTGTTTGCTTATATAACTTACCTTTGTTTTTTGAATTTATTACCATTATATGTTTTTATTATAAATATCTTTGTTTTATTTAAACTTAAGTAAGTTCATCATAATACTAAAATCTTCGTTAAGTTGTGACACCCCTTTTTGAAAAAGAATACCACCTTTTGAAACAAAAAATGAACCTTTAAGTGGTTTACACTTTTTAGAGTCGGCAACTATATAAGAAGACCCCTTAACGAATACTATGAAGTTAGTTTTATATTCTTTAGCTTGTCCCACACCGTTAATAAAGTGACCATAGTTCGATTCTTTAATAAATGTGAAAGGTTTAATTTGTATTGTATGTGTTATTTCTTCGGGTGTGTTTTTATATGTTATAGCGTCAACACCGTCAATCATATCAGCTCCAACACCAGAACCTCCTAATTTTTCGATAGTTAAACCGTTAAATAAAGGACAATCTTTTAGTAGTTTAATACTTTCTTCTTCAGTTTTTTCACCTCTAGCCGATGTTTTACCAATGGTTGGGTAAACGATAGATAGGTATAATTCCCCATCTTCAGAAACTATAGAACGATAATTCTTTCTAAAGTATTGTATAAAAGACGCGTATATTAAGTCGGTCGGCTGATTCAGATTAATACCTGATTCCTGTAGTAACTTACCCATAACAATATAATTTGTGTTAACCCTATTTAATATTGGGTGCCACACACCATCATTGGTCCATACTCCTACCTTATAACGACCTTCGTTGTCTTTTTCACCGTACCACATATTAAGAGGTTTATAGACATGTTCTAAGACTTTGTTTAAAAAAACTCTCCAATCACTTTTATAACCCTTACCAAACTCCATCATAAGTGTTTGTGCCACACTGATTGGTGACTTCCCACCCATACTTTCAGTGATTAACATACTTAATTTTTTCATAAATACCTTTTTTTATAAATACCTTAAAACTCGAATAACTTTAATTTTTATTTATCATGATATAAGTTTGTAGTATCGGATAGTTTTATTATCTTTGTAGTATAATAATAAAAACCATAAATAAATAAACCATATGTCTACAGTTTACTCTTTCATCAGCGAATACAACGGAAACAACTCTTTTCTTAACTCCCTAAAGTCAGGGTATTCAAAATACGGAAAATTAACACCGGCGCAGTTATCCGCAGCTGAGAGACTTATCACTAATATTCGTGAAAAAGTTAAGACTATGGCTCCAATTGAAGTTCGTAAAAATATTGAGCAAATTATGGAGTATAAAGGGGACAATAAATTCGTATTAGATTTAAAGTCTAAATATGAGAAATACGGTAAGTTAACCGAGAAACAAATAGATGCTGGATTGAACGTAGTTAATCGTAAAGTTCAAAATCGTTTGGTTAACCCATTAGCGTTACCTAAAACAGAAACTATCGTGGTAGGTCAAAGAACAGGTCGTCAAATAAAAGAGGAGAAAGAATTGGATTTTTTACCGATTCAAATAGATGTCTCTCACGTAATCGGAGTGTCTCGTAAAGCGGTTCACCTAAGAGGGAAATTATCTACAGTTGTTGGGTCAGTATGTCGTTGTTGTGGTAGAAAGTTAACTGATGAGTTATCAAAATTAACAGGTATGGGTAAGACATGTGCTAAGAACACTAAAGTACCGTACGTTAAAAACACTAACGACCTTGAACGTTTTATGAATGACCTACACACTCGAGTTAATGAAATAGGGGAGTTTGATTTTTGGATTCCTAAATCTCAAATCATTGAGTGGAAAGGGATACATCAGATGGTAACTAAAACAAGTTTTAAGACTTATATCGTTACTTCTTAAGTTTAATTATGATTTCATCCCCTTTTCTTTTAATACTAAAGGAATCGGGGGATAGATTTTTATAGTAGTCTTCATACATAGAAAACTCATCGTTAGATTTTTTTGATTCCGTTAGTTGGTCGTTAGGCGTGTTCTGTAAACTAATTTCTTCGATTACTACATCATTAGTCTCGTAATCTCTAAAAGTTCTATCGTCCAACTCTAACTCATTATATGCGCTCTCCTCATTGATTAATCGTTTGATATCCTCTTCAGAATAACCAGATAACGTACCACTATAATTGTCTGTACCATATCCATTCCATGTTACATCCACTACGACATCATAATCTCTTCTTTTCGGGTTAAGTACGAAATCCGAATCCTTAAAATTTAACGTAGGTGATAACATAAAAGAAGCGTAAGCCTTACTCAAAAGTTCGTCGTCGGTCCATGTAAACCCAAACTGTTTTGAATATTTTTTAATTGATGATTCTATTCCCTCTGGGTCATCACTAAATTTTTCATATCTTTTAGTTAAAATAGAAGAGCAATACTGTATAAACTGATTATATTTAACTTCAGTTATCTCTTCCGTAATACGTTTTCTTAAATCCATTAGTTTGTGTTGTAAAAATATAAATAGTCTTTAACCTTCTTTAAGGGCCGATAAAAGGTCCTCCATTACGGAATTACCCATATCACCTTCATTGTCACCCATAACGGTATCTATTACATTTTTCTTTCTTTGTAGTATGTCGTAAATAATCATTTCAATAGAATTTTCAAACACAGGGTAAAAAACTGAAACATTAGATTTTTGACCGTACCTATAAGCTCTATCCTCTGCTTGTGAATGGTCAGAAGGTACGAATGATAAGTCATTAAACACCACCACTTCACCAGCGGTTAATGTTATACCAACACCCGCGGCTTTAATGTTACCAACAAATACTTGAACGGAATCGTCTGTTTGAAATCGGTCAACAGATAATTGTCTATTAGCTTTAGACATTTTACCGTTCAATGTAACAGACCTCTTATTATATTTCCAAGCAATCGTCTCTAATGTTGAGGTGAAATTGGTAAATACTATTACTTTCTTACCTTGCTCAATAGCACTATCAATAATATCGTAAGTAGCGTCTAATTTTGATTCTGCTATTATTTGTCTAGCCATCATCAGTTTTGATAATTTAACGGCTAAAGTTTTTTTAGTATTATCATTATTAGCCCATTCAATATATTCCCCGATTTCTTTTTCGTATTCTTTAGATTTTAGATTAAGATAAATTGGTGTGATAATCTTATCAGGTAAATCTAAAATATCCTCTTTAAGTCTCCTTAATACGTTTGGTTTTGTTCTATCTCTTAATTCTTCTAAGTTTGAAGAACCATTTACGTTCCACACTTTTCTATGTCCCGCTTGAAATTGGTAACCATCACAATATCTTTTAACGTAACCCGCCCAATTAATGGTGAGTGGTGAGTCTACAATATGTAATAGGTTAAAATAGTTAATCGGTCTTGAGGTCATTGGTGTTCCCGTAAGTAACCAAACACGACCAACCTGTCTAACCATATGATTTACTAACTGAGTTCGTTTAGCTTGTTTATTTTGGATATAGTGGGCTTCATCGATTAATACCAAATCAAACCCCTCTTCTAATATTTTTGATTTAAACTCATCGTCATTTTTTTTAGGTATCTCATGAAAATTCTTTAAGATATCATAATTGATGATAACAAACTTTCCATCGTCCCACTTCTTACCTTCAACTATAGCCACAGGCTCATCAGAGTAATTTTCAATTTCACGTTTCCAATTTAACTTAAGAGATGCGGGACAGATAACTAAAATCTTATTAGCTCCACTTTCAACTGCGGCGATAATAGCTGAGGTTGTTTTACCTAACCCCATATCATCAGCTAAAATATATTTGTCGTTACCTAATAATTTTACGATAGCCTCTTTTTGGTGTTCCATTGGAGGTCTATGATTATATGGTTCCCAATCAACCTCAACTTTTCGTTCGTTGTATGTGATAATATGAGATTTAGGAATCCACATACATTCTAATACTGCTTTATCTAATATTTTACCATAGATATGAAAAGCCTTTTCTGTCTGTGTTAGTAATTTTTCAATGTAGATTTTTTTGATTGGTTGAGGCAATAGTCTTTCTTCCCTTAACTTATCACCAAAGTAAGAATCCAATTCAACCCACTTCCTCGCCACTTTAGGGGTGTTTTCGTGGTTCTTAATTATGTATTCTGCTTGTGAGCGTGATGGTTTATAGCTTTTAGTGAAGAATAGTTTTTCTTTACACCCAAGAATATAGTTGTTTCCACCCTCATATTTTTTTAATATTTCTATTGCTTTCTGTTCTGGAATCATAATTGCGCATTATACACAATAATAAACATTAAACTAAACTTAATCAATAGATATTTATTAGTATGAGTAAAAAGAAACAACCGATTAATAGATTAAACAAGTTTTTTTCGTATGATGACTTCGACTTAGATTTATCTATGGGTGAAGAATGGTTACACGGAGATATAAACTTTGATTTAGTATTATTTAGGGTTGATAGGTCTAAAACCGTTGATGACGTTTACGGTGAGTCAGGAAAGGGAGAGATAAAATTCTTATCCCCAATCGAATTCAAAGGGATGGTTGTTATTGGTTCTCCCGATAATAAAACATATTCTAATGGATTGGGTAGAATTTTAGAACCCGGTAATATGACAATATCTGTTTATAAACATCACTTAGAGGAGAAAAATATTGATATAACCTATGGTGATTATATTGGTTATTATGAAACTGAAAGTCGTGTTAGGTATTATGAAGTGGCTAATGACGGTAAAGTGGTGTCAGACAATAAACACACAATTGGTGGATTTAAATCTTTTTACAGAACATTACTTTGTACGCCAGTAAGTGGTGACCAATTTAAAGGAGTATAATATGGGATTACCTAAAAAACATAAGAACGACATTAACGTATATACTGGTAAGGAATTACTGGAAAGAAGGAGAGAACTTTTAGAAGAGATTACAAATCAGGATACTAACCTACCCGAATCTGTACTTCATGAAGATTTAGACTTTGGTATGTTAGAGTTTGTCAAAGACAATCTATTGTTTAAAACAGGTGATGGTGATACTATTAATTATATTCGAAGAATATTAACAATACAGAGATGGTCTGAAATGTCTAATACTTTTCCGTTCACAGATGAAGATGGTAATATAGAATTACCATTTATTGTTGTGATAAGAAAACCTGAAGTACCTTTCGGAACTAACCCATCTTTACAATATACTATTCCCGATAGACAGTCTTTCTTTTACAGACGAGTTCCAACGTGGAATGGAAATAGATTAGGGGCTGATATCTATAAGATACCTCAACCAATACCTGTAGACATGTCTTTTGACATCGTTATAGTATGTAATCGAATGAGAGAACTTAATAGGTTTAATAAGAAAATCATGCAAAAGTTTTCATCTAGACAGTCGTATACAAATGTTAAGGGACACTATATACCGTTAGTATTAGAAGGTATTTCAGACCAATCACAGATAGACTCGTTAGAGGGAAGAAGATACTACCAACAATCATATACTATACAATTACAAGGATTTTTAATTGACGATGAAGAGTTTGAGGTTACACCCGCAATTGATAGGACGTTAATAATGTCAGAGTTAATGAGCGACATTAAAGGTCCATCATCAAGTAAAATACAAAAAGTGATTAAAAACAATATTGAAGTTATTACTGAAAAGTTTTTAGGTGACGGTATAACGACCACATATAAAACACAAAAGAAGGTAAATAACTTATTTTATGTTGAACTTAATGGTTTAGTGTTAATATTAGGTGAGGATTATTTACATAACGGAAACAGTTCTAATATAATATTCACGACACCACCACCATTGGATAGCGTATTACGTATAGTTTATACTTTTGATTCGTCCTTAAAGTCTATGGAGGGTGATTTTCTAAACATTAAAAAAGAAGTTATAGAATTTGTTGATGGTCAAATGATTTACAATTTAGAACACTCTATTGAGGATATTATATTATTAGACGTTGGTGGGTTATTACAAATTGAGGGTGATTATTTTACCTACAATAAAGGTCAATATAGTATTACCGTTAACGAAATACCACCGATTACTACGCCAAAGACAAAAATGAGTGTTGTGTATTTAACACAAGTCTAAATTTCGTCTCCGTATATATCTCTTTTTATTTTACAGTTATCCCCAATCAACTTCTCAACGAAGTCAAACATCTTTAAACCACCCTTATTACAATGGTCTTTTAGTAGTTTATGGTGATATTCCGATATTTTTAAATTCTTAACCTTTTTGTTGTCCATTATCTATAGTATGAAAAAAGTATGAAATTAATCATACTCTTAATAAATATTCGGTTTAATAAAAAGTCTTTTAGAATAATCCTGAATATTTATAGTAGTAAAGAAATAAATTACACTTAAAAAAAATATTCAAATAATGGCAAATTCTAACAGAGTTTTCGTCTCACCAGGAGTGTTTACATCAGAAAAAGACTTGAGTTTTGTATCTCAAAGTGTTGGTGTATCTACTTTAGGTTTAGTAGGTGAAACAAAAAAAGGTCCCGCATTTGAACCAGTATTGGTTTCGGGTTACAATGAATTCCGAACAATGTTCGGTGGTTCTTCACCCGAAAAAATGGGCGAAACATTAAAGTATCCATTACCATATTACGCAAAATCTTACCTATCTCAGTCATCACAATTATTTGTGACTAGAGTATTAGGTTATTCAGGTTACAACGCTGGTGATGCACACTCAATTAAAACGATAGCAAATATTGACGTATCAACAATAGGTCAGTCGTTCAATCTAATATCTGACTTTGATGTTGATATTGATAGTAACGGTAGTTTAGATATTTCAAGTTTGGGTCAACCCGAGATTGATTTACTTAACACTTCTTTCGAAGCTAACTCAGGTTCGTCAGTAACGTTTAACAGTTTTGTTGATTCTAACATATCATTAAATAAGTTAATGGTTATGGGACCATACTTTACTGCTTACGATTGGAACGCTATAGGTGTTGATGATACCGATAAGCGTGTTTATGGTATGAGTAACGCTAAATGGGCACACCAATCGTTAGACGCTAACACACTTACTGAAGGTAATATTGCTTTATACGCATCTAAATTTACTGATATTAATGGTGTTGAAAAAGTTAAAGTTGTTGTTTCTAATATTGAAGCATCAAGATTCTCTGACGTACATAATAAGACTGTGGCTATATTACGTTCAAGAGCGGAATACACAGGTGATGATTTAAACTTTAAGTTAAATAGTGGTATAACAATTACTAGTGGTACTGTAGAGTCTAATTCATTATCAGATTTTGATTTATCTTTTACTTCTGCGGCAGGTGCTCACAGTTACACATGTAACTTAGCACAATCATCAAAGAAATTCATAACTAAGGTTATTGGTGAATCGGCATTTGATAAAAATCCTGATAACTATCCTGTTTATGTGGATAAGGTTTATGATAACTATTTAAATTGGTTAATCGCTACAGGAAAGATTAAAGGTTTATCTACAGGTCTTTTAGAAAAAGTTACCGAAGGTTTAGATTTCAAAACGGGTTACACATCTTCTTATACTCCATATGTTGTATCAGAAGTAAGAGGTGGTTTTGTTTCAGACTTATTTAGAGTTATAACTATTTCAGATGGTGATGCATCATCTAAAGAAGTTAAAATATCATTTGTAAATATATCAATAGAAAAACAAGAATTTGACATCATTGTGAGAGACTTCTTCGATACGGATGCGAGTCCTATCGTAATAGAGAAATTCTCAAGATGTTCTATGAATCCTGAAGTACCAGGTTATGTAGGTAGAAAAGTAGGAACCTCTGATGGTGAATACGAATTGAAGTCAAGTTATATTATATTAGAATTATCTGATGACGCACCGATAGATGCGGTACCAGGTGGTTTTAGAGGTTATGAAGTTAAAGATTATAATTTCGCAACGGCTTCTAACCCAAATATTAATTATAAAAACGAATACTATACCGCTGGACAGATTATCGGAGTTGATGAAGATGGTAACGATATAGTAGTAAATTCAGATAAATTAAGAAAAACCTATTTAGGTGTATCTAACACTGTTGGATTTGACCCGTCATTCTTTGAATTTTCAGGGGAGTATGAAGGTGTTGAATTAGTTAAAGGTTTCCATATGTCTTCACAAGCAAGTGGTACTGAATTTATAAAAACACAAGATAACTTTGAGACATCTCAGGGTAACTTTGAAAAATTAGTTGGTTGTAAATTCACAATAGCACCTGTAGGTGGTTTTGATGGGTTTGATATCTTTAGAAAAGAGAGAACTAATTCAGACCAATATATTATAGGTAAATCATCATATGCAAATGCAGGGTTTAACTCTAATGTAGGAAACTCTGATTATTATGCTTTCTTAAACGCTATCATGACATTCAGAAATCCTGAAGCCGTAGACATTAACTTATTTTCAACACCAGGTATCAACTTCTTTGACCACTCATCTTTAGTAGGTGAAGCCGTTGATATGATTGAAGAGGAAAGAGCGGATTCATTATATGTTATCGATTCACCAGACAGGTCATCAGTAGATGAGATTGTAGGTGATTTAGAAGACATTGGTTTTGATTCTAATTACTCAGCAACGTATTGGCCGTGGATTCAGGTAAGAGATACTGAAAATTCAGTACAGGTTTACGTGGCACCAACAGGTGAGGTATTAAAGAACATAGCTTTAACGGATAACGTGGCTTACCCATGGTTCGCATCAGCGGGTTATACAAGAGGTATAGTTAACGCAATTAAAGCGAGAAAGAAATTAACATTAGACGAAAGAGATGAGTTATATGTTAATAGAATTAACCCAATAGCTACATTCTCAGATGTGGGTACTATAATCTTTGGTAACAAAACGTTACAGGTTAAAGAATCAGCATTAGACAGAATCAATGTAAGAAGATTGTTACTACAAGCAAGAAAATTAATTTCAAATGTGGCGGTAAGATTATTATTCGAACAAAATGATGAAATCGTAAGAAATGAATTTTTAGGTTTAGTTAATCCAATTTTAGAAAATATCAAAAGAGAAAGAGGTTTAACGGAATTTAAAGTTGTTTTATCATCTTCACCAGAAGATATTGATAGAAATCAGTTATCAGGTAAGATATACATTAAACCAACAAGAGCTCTTGAATTCATTGATATTGAATTTTTGGTAACACCAACAGGAGCATCTTTTGAGAATATTTAAAAAAATTATAGAGGGGAGGGTTTCCTCCCCTTTGTATATATAATATATGAAACAAACATTAATAGAATCAGAAATTAAAAGACTTATGGAAATCATGAGTGTTGAGGTGTCTGAAGGTTTTAACGAAGAGGGTTTACCTGATTTTAAATATTACGCATTTGATTGGGATGATAACCTAATGTATATGCCGACTGAAATCATGGTAAAGACTTTTGGTGACCAAGAAATAGGAATGGGTACTGCAGACTTCGCGGAACATAGAGCAAAAATAGGTAAAGAAGATTTTGACTTTAAGGGTCATACTGTTGTAAATTTCGCTGAAAATCCTTTTAGGAATTTTGGTGTTGACGGAAACGACCAATTTGTTAAAGACGCATTAGTAGCTAAGACAGGTCCTTCATGGGCTGACTTTATAGAGTGTATTAATGGAGGTTCTATATTTTCAATCATTACGGCTAGAGGACACGACCCTAAAACACTTAGAGATGGTGTAGAATCTATTGTAAAAGATGGTAAGGGTGGTTTATCATTCGAATCGTGTGTAGAGTCACTTAAGAGGTATAAAGGTATTATCGAAGGTGATGGTGAAGAATTATTCCAAGAATATTTAGACCTATGTAGATTTCATCCAGTTTCTCACGGAGCGGGTAGTGCGGCAAATCCTGAAGAGGAAAAAATTAAAGCATTAGAATTATTCATACAACACGTAAATGCGTTATCTGAAGAGTTAGCGATTACGATGGAGTTAGAAAATGACATTAAAAATAATTTTGTCCCGATGATTGGTTTTTCTGATGATGACAAAGCAAATGTCGACAACGTGAAAAAATACTTAGAAGATAAAGGAGAAGAAAACGTCAATGTGTATTACACTAAGACAAATAAAACAAAAATGTAGATACTAGAACTAGTATACTAGTATTACTTAAGAGATTTTTTATATAATTATATTATATAAGTTATTATATTTAAGTGTTTATATGTGAGTTATACTGGAACTAGTTTAAACAATAAAATTAAAAGTGTCAACTAATTTAAGAAGATTTTTACATTACTTGATATTTATATTTAAATAAGAAACAAATTAAAAAATATACAAAATGGCTGATTTATTAATGAAAATGCCTGTTCCTTACGAACCAAAGAAAAAGAATAGGTTTATTTTGAGATTCCCTTCAAGTTTAGGGATAAATGAGTGGTATGTAAGTACTACCTCAAGACCTTCAGCGAACATAGGTTCAGTTGAAATCCCTTTTTTAAATACCTCGACATTTGTCGCTGGTAGATTTAATTGGAACACAATGAATGTTACGTTTAAAGACCCTATTGGTCCTTCTGCGGCACAAGCACTAATGGAGTGGTTTAGACTTCATGCTGAGTCCGTAACAGGTAGAATGGGTTACGCTGCGGGATATAAAAAAGATATTGAATTAGATATGTTAGACCCAACAGGTGTTGTGGTTGAGAAATGGATAATTCAAGGAGCATTCCTAACGGATTTAAACTTCAATGACTTATCATACTCTGATGAGGGATTAGCTGACATTTCAGTTACATTGAGACCTGATAGATGTATATTAGTATACTAAAAGTATAACGGCCATAAAATTATAAGAAAACCTACATTGTGTGGGTTTTTTTATGCTTTACAATGAATGTTTATAAGGTATGTTTAAAACAAAGCGTTTATTATGGACCAACAGAATTATAAAATGGAAGTAGCATTTGATGTTATACCACTACCAACTAAGGGAGTGTTTTACAAAAATGGTAAAGATACCTTAAAAGTTTCTTACCTTACGGCATCTGATGAAAACATCTTAACATCACAAAACTTAATACAACAAGGTTTAGTGATTGATGAATTATTGAAAGCTAAAATATTGGATACCGATATAACTGTTGACGAACTACATAACTCAGATAAAGAAGCCGTTCTTTTATTTTTAAGGAATACGGCCTACGGTCCAGAAATTACGTTATCGGTTACCGACCCTGATACGGGGGAGTCTTTTGAAATCGAATACGACTTACAGAATATTAAATACAAAGAATTTAATTTAATATCGGATAGTGATGGTTTATTTGATTATACACTACCAATGACTAAGAAGGTTATTAAATTTAGGTTTCTTTCTCCTGAGAATGAGAAGGAGTTGGAACAAATTAACGAAATCTATAAGGATATGTTAGTTAAACCAACAGTGACAAAACGTTTGGAAAAGATGGTGATTTCAGTAGATGGTGAAAAAGACCCTATGAAGATATCACACTTTATTAGTACGATACCAATTAAAGACTCACAAGGATTTAGGAAGTATGTTACAGACAACACACCAGGTTTAAATAAGGAGGTAGAGGTAACTTTACCTTCGGAAAAAAAAATATACACATTCTTTAACCTTGACACAGAGTTTTTTCGTCCATTCTACGGAATATAAAACATCTGTATTAGAAGAAATCTATTATTTAGGAAAACATTTGAATTTCACTTATAGTGATATTATGATAATGCCTGTTTACGAAAGAAAGTTTTTGGTCAATATGTTGGTTGAAGAATTTGAAAAGAAAAAACAGGACCACGAAAACGCAAAATCTAAAAACTAACCCTTAAAACTATAGTTAGTATTGTCACATAAAAAATGGTTGAGCGATATTTATTGTTATACTAAAAACATACAATGGATAATAAGGTAGATTTTAAATCACTTTTAGCGAGAATAGAGAAAATGGATAGCCAACAGGACAAAGAAAAGGCAGTTCATGAATCGTTTAACAAATACTCCAAACTTTCAGATAGTAATAAACCTACTTCGAATACTGGGGTGTCTGGAACTATAAGTTCCATAAGTAGTTTTGTTAAGGCTTTGGATACGTCTAACCGAACAGTGGTCCAATTCGATAAGAATCTTTTAGATATGACCGCTGATTTCACTAATTTTGTTAGTTCGATTGCGAGCATGGATTTTTCAAAGATAATGTTCAGTATGTCGGAAATGGCTAAACCCTTTTTAGAAGTTGATTCTGCTCTTAGAAATCAAGTAAATAAATCCTTAGGTCTTACTGGTAATTTAGCTCGTAATCTTAGAACTGACATCATTGAGGTTAGTGAAGATACCATGAAGTATGGTATTGAAATGAGTCAAGTTACTGATACGTACACTAGTTTTGTCACGGAATTAGGTCGTGCTCAACCGATTAGTCGGGAACTTGCAACCAATATGTTAATGGTATCTAAAGGTGCTGGTGTTAGCGCGTCACAAGCGGGTACTTTCTTGGCTAAATTAGAAGGTTTTGGTGTAGGATTAGAAAAGGGTCCTGATACTCTTAAAGAGATGGCAGGGACCGCTAGAACTATGGGGTTAACCACAAACAAGTTTATGGCTTACGCAGCGGAAAACTTGAAGATGATAAATACGTTAGGGTTCGACAAAGGAATACAAGGGTTTACTAAAATAGCCGCAAAGGCGTCGTCAATAGGGTTTAACCTATCAACGGCACAAGCATCGGCTGAAAAATTATTTGATATAGATGGTGCGGTCGAAATGGCGGCACAATTAAATGTGTTAGGTGGTGACTTTGGTCGATTAGGTAATGCTATCGATTTAATGTTCATGCCTACAAACGATATGGAAGGGTTTACGAACTCTCTATTAGACGCAACGAAACAGTTTGTTTCGTTCAATAGTGAAAAGAATTCATTTGACGTTAGTCCGTTAGATTTAAGGAGGGCTCGTGAGTTCGCTAAGGCGACGGGAATGTCAATTGAAGAAGTTATTGAAAGTGGTAAAAGATTATCTAAAATGGAGGTTATTAAAGATAAAATATCTTTTTTACCTAATCTATCTGAAGAGGAGAGAGTCTTAATAGGTAATTTAGGGTCAATTAATGAGAATGGAGATGTGACGATTAAGGGTAAGGTTGTTAATGACATGAAAAGTAATGAAATAACAGATGCACTTAGAAGTATTAAGCAAGAAAACAATAAAGGTAAAATGACCGAAAAAGACATATTAAACGAACAGTTAAATATGTTTAGTAAAATGAATTACTACCTAAAGGCTATCGCATTACAAATTGGTGGTGGTGGTGATAATGGTGGTTTATTTAATGTTTTAGGTAATGACTTGAATGATTTGGTTTATTCTATTGTTGGTGAAGATAGTGAGAAACGAGATTTAATGATGGATAACCTATCAAGTATGTTCGTTAAGGGTGATACTTCAGGGGTACTTAGTAAGTTAAGTGGTAAGGTTGAAACCAACGAACAACAAACGATTTATGACTCTATAAAGAGAAAAATGGAGTCTGTTCAAGCGGAAAGTGCTAAGTGGAACTCGGCAAAATCAAAAATGTCTGATGGGGTTACTGGTAGTCTAAAAGGGGCGGTAATTAAAAATGAAGTTCATGTTGCGGCACCTAATGTGTCATTGTATGTTGATGGGGTTATGCATAAACTAAGTAATGACCAACGTAAGGCTTTAAATGAATTGACCGTAAAATATAAGATGAGTAAATCAAATCAAGGAGATACGTCGACAAACTTTACTAAAACAGAATAAAAATAAGTAACAATACCATATATATATAATATGTCTAATTTAAGTTTTACGAATACACAGATACTAAGGAATACCTTACTCAATAGGAATTTAGACGATTCTTATGGGGTTAGTAGTACACTTCCTGCGAATTTTACTAATTCTGCGTATGGTATCCAAAGTACTTCAGACATTTCAGTCCAAGACCAATTAGGTGTTGAAGAAACTGCTCAACCAATCATAGACACGATAGGGACACTAAATCAATATGGTCCCGAACAATATAGTATACCAAGTATACAAACAATTATTAATAGTATTGGTAGTCAGTTAGACTACTTAGGTAGTTTTACACCATCAGCAGATAGAGGAAGTTTAGGGTTAATCTCTATTCTAACGGGAGATGATAATGGTGAAGGTGATACCGAAATGGTATCAATTGCTCGAGCACAACTTAGAGGTATGGCGTTAGAAACCATGGGTGTTAAGTTACAAGAATCTACATTAGGTAGAATTAATGCTTTAGACGCAATTAATGACCCAACCGCTTTAGAGGGGTTATTAACAGGTAGAGAAAAAATTATTGAACGAGATTATCAGATTACGGTACCAGGAAACCCTATAACAAGGGCTGCTGAGTATTTCGCAAGGGTATCGGGCACACAACTACCCGTTTCATATATACCAGGTAATTTCTTTGAAGAAAATATAGAAAAAGGTAAGGTTGAAGGTTTTTTAGATAAAGCTGGTTCAGCTATTGGACAAGTTTTAAACTTAGACTTTAATAGTCACAAAAAATCATACAGTCAAAAACTATTACAATATACATCGGGAGGTCAAAAATCTCGTTTATTTAAATCGGTAAATTATAACAAATACCAACCTAACTTTGATAGTAGTGTTGGTGGTGTTGTAAATAACGTTGTTGGTTTCATACAGGGATTAGCAGGGTTAGACCCAACAGACGGAGCATTTTACTTTGGTTCACCTGAGGTGGACCCAGGAACTATTTCTAATTACGATAGTCAAAGTAACTCTCAAAAAGCGTTTATGGTTTCAGGACCCTCTAAGATGGTTAAAATGTTTGAAGGTGATACACCATTGAATACATACCCGCAGAGTGGTAGAACATACCTAAACGGTACATCGCCCAGTAATACAGAGACACAGTTTATTTGGTTAGGTGATGATGATGTGGTTAGAGGTCAAATTGATGGTGTTAGTGTACAATCAAACGAAAAGACAATTAAGGAAGACTCGATTTTAGGGTTTACGCAAAAAATGGTTCAAGACGCATCCGCATTAGAGGGTGAGGCAAGATTAAAACATCCGGGTACCGTTATAAGTAACGTGGCCTATAAATACCACGATGGGTATAAAGTAATATCTAAAGGTAATGCGGTATTAGGTGAGGACGATGATTTTTGTCGAGTATGGACAAAAGACTACGGTTACGACCGTCATGGTAGAATGGTTAGGTTTAAGGGGATACAGGACACTCAAAGAAGAGTACCGGGTTCCGTGATTAGGTCACAAATGATGTTAAACATAGCCCCAACCAGAGATAACGACGGAGACCCAATTAATTTTGGTTTAGATAAGGAGGGTAAAAACTTATCAAAATATATGTTCTCAATAGAGAACTTAGCGTGGGTTGGTTCGTCTAAATTACAAGAAAGACCAATCTGTGAACAAGGACCTAACGGTGGTAGAGTTATGTGGTTTCCACCATACGATTTAAAATATACTGATGATAATAGAGCTAGTTGGACTGCACATACGTTTTTAGGTAGACCTGAACCAGTTTATACGTATAACAATTCTGAGAGGAGTGGTACTATTAGTTTTAAAATAGTGGTAGACCATCCATCGATAATGAATTTATTAAGAAAAAGTTTAGGGGATAAATTCTCACCAGAAAGAAAAGATGAAATCTTCAACTCCTTTATTGCGGGTTGTAAGGACTTTGACATTTATGAATTAGCTAGTGAATTTGTTTCTCTATCTATGGATGAGGTACAAACACTGGATGGTTACTTAAAACAGGAGGGTGAGCTAAAACAAGATTTTAAAGGTGAGGATAAAGTAGTCCGAGAAAGTGAAAAAGTGGTGAACGAAATTAAGTCAGATTTTGAAACTCATTATGGTAAAAAAACAGAAGATATACAGTTGTATTGGTTTAATGATGTACCGGGACCTAAAAATAATTCAGATACAACACCGACTACGGATTATGGCTCTGACATTGAAAGTTATATAGGGTTATTCACTGATACTGATTACATTGCTAAGGCGGAGTCATTATCGGGGTCCACAGAAACAAGTGTTTCGTGGGGTGAAGGTGAACCATTAAAATTTAAAGAAGACCACCTAGAAGTAATTAAGGAGGGTGTTAAAAAAATAAAAGATGAGGTAACAAAAACGTTGGCACAAAACGAATTATTTAAGTTTACAATTAAGTTAACGGCAACAACCTCATCGGTTGCTTCACAAGAATATAATAATGCTTTAGCGACTCGAAGAGTTAATTCGCTTAAAAAATATTTATTAGGTGACTCCTTTGAGAAGAATAAGGATAGAATTACAGTGGTTGTGGAGTCAACAGGTGAGAATAAAGATTTTCAAGGTATTGATTGTAGTAAGTTACAAACAACACCCGAACCGTCTAACGGAGTTACACCATCTGATGCAAGAATCTATTCGAAATCAGCCACTTATTGTAGAACTGGTACTGCATCAATTACTGTGGACGGAAATCCAACCAAGGTTGATATTAAACCAGGTGAAACAGAACCAACTTACGAAAATACGGTTATTAACATAAATACAGACCCACCGAATGATGCTTTCGATATAATTCTAAAAACAATGCATTCGGAATGTGATTATTTTATGGAATTAAAAGAGTCGGACCCAGTGGTGTTTGGTAGTTTAGCGGATAAGTTAAAATATTTCCAACCAGGTTTTCATTCTACAACACCTGAAGGGTTAAACTCACGTTTAACTTTCTTACAACAATGTTTAAGACCAGGTGAGACTATTAAAGTTCATGATGAACAAGGTAATGAAGTAACTGACTTATCGTCTAACACTTCATTTGGTAGACCACCGATATGTGTGTTAAGGATTGGTGATTTCTTCCATACGAAGATGGTAATTGATAGTATTAATTTTTCATATGACGATGCGTTATGGGATATGAATCCTGAAGGTATTGGGATGCAACCAATGATTGCCTCTGTTAATATTGGGGCTAAATTTATTGGTGGTCATGGGATAGGTAATGTAATCAACGAGTTACAAAATGCGCTATCCTTTAATTATTACGCTAATACGGAAGTATACGACCCAATGGCCACCAAAACCAAAGGGGGTAGAGACCCGAAAAAAGTAGAAGAAATACAAAACGCGTTAAAAGATAGGATGACAAAGAAACTATCAGATGCGTTAAACGACCCTGAACTATCAAAAGATGATGATGAATACATTGGTAATATATTAGAAAGTAATCCTGAGATTTTAACATATAATCAGGTTTATAATAATTTTGCTGAAACGTTGAATACGTACTCAAACGAGTTGATAACACAAATTCAGACATTACATGAAAAATATGGTGATTCGGCGTTAGAGATATTGTTTAGTAAAAGAGAAGAAAGGTATAACATATTTTCTGAGACTAAATATAGTCCTACGGATAGTATTAGGTTAAGATACTTAGGTAGGGACGATTATGATTATAACGAGAAGTATATGGACGTTATAAGTAAGTTAGATGAACAAATTGATGGGGAGGTTTCCGAATATGATGAAGTATACTTAACGTTGGATAATAAAATAAACTTCAACGAAAATAAAATTGATGAGTATTTTAAGATAAGTCGATATGTAATGAACGAGTTCAAGAAAAGTTTCTCTGAATGGGGTGTAGAAATTCAAAGCAGTTTAAAATCGGTTTATGAATCACAAAGAAAACTACAAAAACTTTTAGAGGCGTTTACTGTTGTATTAGGTAGTGAAATCGATGGGTATAAAGGTGAAGATAATAAATGGGTTGTTAAGTTTTTAAATAATCTAACACAGGATAATGGTGATTTATCGGGAGATGTGTTGAGTTCAATGATGAAGGCTGATGAGTTATGGGATACCATTGAGACTGAAGTTACCTCTAAATATGATTTAACGGGTCTCGGTAGTGAAATTAGTTTAAAAACGGCTGGTCAGTTTAATAGTAGGTCGTCCAGTGTTTATTATGGGGAACTATTACCGTTATTTTTACAAGGGACTACCTTTGATATTGACAAAGCCGTTTCAAATAATGGTGAGTTTGATAGGAGAATTAGAAAAAAATACGGGGAATATTTAAACGTATTAAAAAATAGAAAAGTTAAAAATATTGACATAAGTAAATTTATATGGGAACCTATTAATAATACCACACAGGTTTATGACTTTAAAATTACGGAATCGGTTAACCCATCAAATGCTACAATAATCGAAGAATTTAGGAATGTAGGTATTAAACCTTCTGAGTTAGATGTTGAAGACTCCAAAAAAATATGGATTGAATTCCCTATTTCGGGTCTTAAGTCAAAAGGTATAAGTTTATCACCAGTGCTTCCAACAACCACAATAATACCTCAAATACCAATAGGCGGATAATATGCAGTACTACGATAGATATTCTGAATTTCATTTTAACGGAGAACACAAGGTGGTTCCCGCAATTAATATTGCTAAAAAAAGTTCTGACATAGTTGTGTCATATAAAAAAGGTGTGTCAAGATTGGATAAGTTTTCCCAGCAATACTACGGAACACCATTCTTTAATTGGTTAATCTTACAAGCAAATCCACAATATGGTGGTTTAGAGTGGAATATTCCTGATGGTGATACTATAATTATACCATTCCCTTTAGTCCCAACTCTTGAAGAGTATAAGACAAAGGTTGATGAATATTACTACTATTATGGCAGATAAAATACAAAAAGGTAACATATACGTACAAAAAGAGGAAAACAACTTAGTTGTTATCGACCCAAACAAAGTACATGGGGACGGTAAGACTGGTTCGCCTACTGATAGGTATGTGTCACAAGACGAATTACTTTATTTCGTAAATTTAGAAGCTAACCCAGTACCTCGAAGTATTTTAGATATTGGTGGTGGTGAGGGTACGGTTAGAAATGTGGTTGCGTATGGTAAGGTTAATTATTTAGGACCTAATGGGGGAAAACCGATGGATACGTCTTGGACTGAAGACTTTTCAGGTAAAGCAAATAGTAAAACCGCAATTGCGGATAGTAAAAGAGAATATTATACGGGTAACGTCGATTATGACTACCACGTAGAGAACAAATATGATACTCAATTATTGGGTATTAAAGATATACAAATTGAGACAAAACCTGATAACTTAAAAACGTCGGTAATAACTATTAGAATGGTTGATGTTAGGGGACGAGCATTATTCGATAAAGGGCCTTCTTCAATATACTCAACATTTTTTCACTTACCTTACCCTCAATTTTATTTGACGGTAAAAGGTTATTATGGTGAATCGATAACGTATCAGATGGTTTTGTCAGGTCAGGTTAAAACTTCATTTGAGAGTGATGGTGATTATTATATCACGGCTAAATTTATGGCAACCAATCAAAAGTTATTAAATGATATACGTTTAAAGGACGTGGAAGTTGCTCCGTACTTATATGAGTATGATAGGACTAAAGTGAACGATGCTGGTGAAATATCAAAATGTAAATCAACAAGAGGTTTCGATATTTTAAAACAAGTCTATGGTAACTACGCTAAGGATAAATTAGTGGATGCTAAATTAGCTGACAAACCATTAACTATGACACATTTAATGAAAATCATCGATAGATTGGATACTTTTTTAGAGGACGATTTAATGGATGAGGCTGATGTTAGTTTCTTTTCTGACATTTCAGATTATGGTAAAAAATTAACAAACTTAAATTCGGCGGTTAATGAATGGTTTAGAAAATTTTGTAATGTCACAAATCCAATACCAACGGACGGTGACGATGATGGGAGATACTTTGAATTTAAGAGAGAATATCAGGGTGGGTTTTTAAAAGAAAAAAATACTGTTAATGGTAAGGATAAGGAGTCTACGTTTGATATTATAAATGATAAAAAACATAACTTATCTTTAAAGAAAATATTAGACGAATATATTAAAACTTTAAGTGAGATTAAATATTTCGGAAAACACCAAAAGTTATCGTTAAAAACAAATGAAAAAGGTGATGCTAAGGAAATCGAATATAACTCGATTAGTCTGTCATCTTTAAATCATGAATTATTCTTCTATAATAAGACGAATAAACAAATGAGGTTAGATAATTTCCTCAAAGAATTGGAGAAGGTATTTACTCAATATACCGAAGAATTTGACTTAGTTAAAGACCAAGTTGAGGAGATAATTAGTCAGATACAAAACGATTATTTAGGGTTCAAACCAACATTAAAAAATGTTATGGGTGTGATATTAGCGAATACAGAAACTTTCTTAAAAGTGATGAAGTATACGCATGATAAGGCATATGAAAGTAGATTTGATAAGGATAGGAAAAAAGGTATTGAAAATCCTGATAATCCTGATTCGGTAAACGATATTGTTTACCCGTTTCCTACAATCTACGATAAAAACAAAGAGGGTCGTTTAGAGGAGTTTTATCCTGGTGACCCTATGGTAAAAAGAAAATTAAAATCACACGACACTAATAAGTGGCCTGAAATTAAGTTGGTTGAGGAGTACATCTCAGCGTCAACAACTAAAGGGTCTATATCTGCTGAATTTTGTAATACATCGGTAAATGTAGAGACTCCAAAGAAAGATGGTAAAACTAAGAAAGGTATATTTTCTAAGGATTTGACCGATACGGAGGGTGCGTTTAGTGAGTCTTCGTTTTCAGAATTGGTTTATCGACTATATAATAGAGCTATTTACTCGTCTGTAGGTACTGCGTATTCTGAAGAGACCATTAGGGTACTTGGGTATGAAGATGCTAAGAATGGTGAATACTCAATTAATCGACTACTTAACGGTAAGGGATTATTTAAAGAGGGCGTTAAGACTCTCGACCAAATGTATGGTGGTGGTTATTTACAGAAAGATGTACAATTATATGAAACTGCGAAGTCTCTTGAGTTAACCGATTCTACCGAAAAATTTGCAGAAGAAAGAAATGGGTTTACCATAATGGGTGATGATGGTACTACGTCTAACTTTGCTAAGGCGGATGAGGTATTACTTAAAGAGTTTAAAACGTATAAGGAACATGGTATGGAACCATATCCATATATTAATAAAACGTGGGTTGGAAATAATTTAAAGAATAAGAATAATGTATTTAATAGAAAATTAAGTACTAAGTACTCTGAGGGGTTAAAATATACGGTTTCTGATAGTGAGATGGATATAACTAAAAAAGATTTATTTCTTAGTTGTGATATGAATCCATTACAGACGCCAAAATTCGTTACGTCTGAATCACATATTGCTCGAGCGTATTGGTTGTTAAATACTATACCAACAAAATCATTGAGAGATGAATATAAGGTTGGTGATTTGAGTGAAAATTACTTCGCTAGGTTTATGGGGGGTGATGTAAAAGAAATTAGTAGAGCTCAATTATTGAAATGGGGTTCTATATGGTATAGATACACTAATAAAATCGAAAACAATTCAGATATACTTGATGAGGTTTGGGGTGACTTAGATATTTCCCAATTTAGTGGTGATGGTCAGTATACGGATTCGGATGGAAAGACAAGAGTCATAAGTTACGATACGGCAACGAATTTTAGTTTAGGTTTTTATCCTGAATTAATCGTTAAAAAACTTAATGAAATTATACCTGATGAAGAGTTTAGGTTATTAGATGTACAATCTTACATCGCTAGTGGAAAATTGGTCGTCAAACACTTAGGTAATATTGTTACGGATATAATGTTAACGTCGGAAGTCGCTCAAAGTATCGACTTATATAGGTGTTATTATATTCATAAAGATGGGATTATTAGATTACCATCTTATGTTGGGGATATACCTGTTGGGATTAAATCGGATGAAATACCATTGTTCGTGAATAGGTCAGTTTCTGAAGATTGGGACGGTAAATTTAATCATATATTTAATAATGTTGATAATGTTTTAGACCTTCCATACCCAAACTCTGATATGTATGTGTTTAATAGTGATGGTAAGTTATCTTATAATCATATTGAGGACTTAGTCTCGTTATTTAGTTATGAGACGTTAGAACAGTTTAAAAACATGTTTCTAAAATTTACTAGAGTAATAACTAATAATGTGGGTGTGTCGTATCAGTACTTTTACCATAAGTTTTTAAAAACAAAAGAAACAGAAATATCAGATTTTTTCACTAGAGATAATATGAAGGATATTTTGGATGATTCACAGTTAGGGTTACCTATTAAGTTTGCGTTAGATAAGGCAGTAAACGTTAAGTTATCTGTGTTATCGTCTTTTACTAATAATTTGATTAAAAGTCCGTTAACCTTCGCTAAGTTTGATGGGCAGGACGATAATTTATTTAATAAGATTATAGGTCCTGTCGAAAATGTCTCAGTCAATAATATTAGAAAAAGTTTTTTCGGATTAGCGGATATTGATGCTAGTGAAACAAACATGAGAAACTTTAAAGGTATTATCAATGTATGGGCGGAATGGAAGTTATCAAACACAGGTGGTGATATTGAGGGGTTTAAATCGTTTCTAACACCAATTAATGGTAAGTTTATGGATAAGGTTAATATCTACATAGATAGTATATTTACTCATTTCCAATCACTTATTAACAATGAAGATAATAATAGTTCACTCGAAAAGAGTGTAAGTGATTTATCGGGTGTCGAAATACAGAAAATTACTTATCGTAACTTAAAGAATATTAACGACACGTGGATTGGTGGGTTTGATTGGGATAAAGTTAACTTAGCTAAACTTTTTAAATATTTAAACTATCTTAATGAACCTATTGGTGATAAATTTCTAATGGATGTTAGAGTATTAAAAAAATACTTTAATGAGTCGAATAAAGGTAAACCAATCGCTTCGTTTATATCAATGTTACTTAAAGATAATTCGTTATCAGAACCAATGGCGTTTGCGTCTAGTGTTAACTTTTATGGTAACTTAACAAATTCATCGGAAAACATGACAGATGCTAGAAAATTAGCTAACGATGTTTTTGGTGTTCACACAACGGTTAAGAAAAATGGTTTCCCTGGTTTTGTTGTTTTCTTTAGGTCTAATGAATCTGAATATTTAAACATTAAAAAACCTGATTTTGGGTATAAGGGGGATTCGATGGATATTACATCTTCTGAACCAAATCCATTAACGGATAAAGTGCCCGATGCATTACAATTAAGAGAAGGTAATCGAGGGGTATCATTTAATGTTGACTTCGGAATACAAAATCAAAACATATTCAATGACTTTACGATTCAATCGTATGATGGTATTAAATCTGGTGAGGAGTTAATAGTTACGGAGAATATAGCGAATATGAAAAAAGGAACAACGGCTTCGTCAATATCTACTAATTTATTAGATGTTATGAAAACGAGAGTTTATTCGTGTACCATTAAAATGATGGGTAACGCGATGATACAACCATTTATGTACTTTAATTTAAGATACATACCGATTTATTCTGGTACGTATTTTATATTATCTGTACAACATACCCTTTCACCTGATACGGGAATGGTCACAACTTTCACGGGTGTTAGAATATCAAAGGCTAGTGTTTCAGATATTGACACTGGTATGGTTAAGGCGAGAAGAAATTTATTAGATAATTTAATAGATAAGTTGGTTAAGAAAAAGAAAACTTTGGAATTAACAAAACCTAATGTTTATGGTGGTGATACTGATAACCAAGGTAATACAGGTGTTATTAACACTGCGGATGTTGGTTGTAAAGTTAATACTAAATATTGGGGTGAACTACCTAAATACGATGTACCAAATACACTCACTAGACTTACTGATGTAAGACTTAAAGAGTTATTAGTGTTAGCGTCAAATGAGTTAAACTACACGCAATCGGTTAAAGATAGTCTTATGACGATGACGTTCTGTGTCTCTAAAAGAGAACAGGGTCGAGGTGATGGGGTTAGATTTTTCTACGACAACCCATTTGGTTTACACTTAGACGGTAATGGTCAAAGTGTTTTTAAACAAAATGTTAAAGGTTACTTCTGTCCCTCAACGAGTGATGGTTACGTTAGGTCGACGGCAGTTTTCCATGATGTGACTACTGAAGTTATTGATGATGGTATTGTAAATGCTTACAAATCATTTATGAAAGTGATGTATGGTAGAGGTCAAACTTATTATAACGATACGAAACATTGGGAAGGTGATAACTCCAAAAACCCCGAATACTTAGCAAGTTTATGGGCATTTTATTGGAATACAAGTTATAAAGCGATTGATGGTGGTGAAGGTAAAGGTAAGTTAGTTAGTTCATATAATGATGGATTTGTTAATTACACTAATGGGTCTAAAAAAGACTATTCAAATGAGATTGATAACTTCACTAAGTTTAGAGCAAGATTTAATAAATCATAAAAAACCGATATTTTAATATTTGGTTATATTTATATATAAACACATTAACATGGAAAATAATAAATTACAAGAAGCATTAAATCAATTCTTAGGTAAAAACGTTGTTGTAGAAGACAAAGGTGAGTATCAAGAAGTATGTGATTTACAGACAGGTGATTGTTATACAATTAGAACAAAAGATGGTTTGATTGAAAGACAGACTAGATTGGATAAGAAATTTATAACTGAGGACGGTAGAACGTTACTTAGAGGATAATATATATTATGAAAAAGACACAAAAAGAACTTTTAAATGAAGAGTTAGGTAGATTTATGTCAATCAACACTTATGTTGTGAACATGAACGAACAAGAATTAGAAAGTACGGAAGAAGAACCATCAACAGAATTACCAACAGATATGGGAGATGAAGAACCTATAGAGGATGTTGAAGTGAGTGATGAGTCAAGTGAAGACGAGTTAGGTGGTGGTTTATCAGGTTCGTTAGCTGGAGGTTCTGAAGAAATTGAAGCGGATTTAGAAGCGGATATTGAAATTGAGTCGGATAGTGAAGAAGGTACTGAGGAAGTAGATGTTACGGATTTAGTAGACGGACAAAAAGAATTAGAAGAAAAGTTTAAATCAACAGAAGAAAAAATATCTCAATCAGTGGAAAAAGTTGATGGGGTGTTTAGTAAACTAGATGATTTAGAAGCTAAGATGGGTGAGTTAGATAAATTGTATAGTGCAATTGGTGACTTAGGTGATAAAATTGAGAAATCAATACCAAAAACACCTGAACAAAAATTAGAATTACGTTCATTAGATTCTTATCCTTACAATCAGAAATTAACAGATTTCTTTGATGATAAGGAAGTTGAAATGGATGTGACTGGTAAAGACGAATACGTACTAACTACGGATGATGTTAAGAATATGTCAGATAATGACATTAAAGGTACATTCGTTGCACCTGAAGAGGTTGAGGAAAATTAATTAAAACATTTTAATTAAAAAGATAAAGGGGTACGAAAGTGTCCCTTTTTTTTATTCCTCATATATTTATATGTATGGATATTAAAGCGACTATTAAAGAAGACTTAGCGGTTTGGTTTGGAACACCGAAGTCAGGTAAGGGTAATAAACCGACAATGGTATCCAACAAAAATTTAAAAGAAAATATGTCAAAAACAGTTAAAATTACAGAAAAGGAACTATACACTATAGTTGAAAATGTTATTAAAGAACAAAAAGAAAAGTTATCGAAGTTTGATTCGGTATCAGATATTGCTGAGTGGTCGAATATAGTGTCTAAGTATTCAGGTGACGATTTTGGGTTTGTTGAGTATAAAAGATTTCGTGCGGCTACTGATAGTGATGGTGAGTATTTAGCTCATTGGGACCATAAATTAGGTAAAGGGTTTTTTGACGAAATGAGTTTAATACCTGAAACACACTTAGAAGGTTTAGGTATTGTAAAAGATGATAAAGAATATGAATTCTTTTCTGACTTACAGGAATCAGACCTAATTGAAGGTAAGAAAGACGGTAAAACTAAAAAGAGTAAAAATACTCTTTGTGTTCGTGGTAAATCGGCAGCTAAGAAAAAGTTTGATGTTTACCCATCGGCATATGCTAATGGATATGCGGTTCAGGTCTGTCAGGGAAAGATAAAAGGACTTGATGGTAACAAAAAGTGTTCAGGAAAATATTGTAAGGGTAAGAAGTAAATCGAGTAGATAACTTTATTATTATATGAATTAAGGTTACATTTAGGTGTAACCTTTTTTTATGGACTTTTATTATTCTTATGGACCAGTAGAAACAACCACACCGTGGGATAGACCGACATGGGATACCTTTTATGAGTGGTGGGATGAATTCAAACAACTTGAGGGAGTGTCTGACTATGAATTTTATATTTCGGGTAGTTCTTTGGTTGATATAGAAAATACGTGGGATATTGATGTTATAGTGACCGGTAATATAAAAGATTTTGTATCTTTAAGTCGTTTAATTAAAAGGGGTAGAGAACTTGGGTTTGAAAAAAAAATCTACATTGATATGATTTATTATAATTCCATTGAGTTTTGTTATGGAGAATTAACGGAAGAGAGTAGAAAGTATTATTTAAAAGGTCGATTAGGTGGTACAGAGACTAAGATAGTAAATGGTGTGGTTGAGTTTGAATATAGTAGAGAGGCAGATTACTCACCATATACAGAGTTAGGTTCGGATTTAATATTCTATTATGTTAGATACCCAGGTACTAAACACTTCAATAATAAAGAGAGATACTCACCAACTAACAGAGTTAAAAAACTCGAATATTAAGACTAACCTTCAAATATTTTTATTGACTTATTGAATAAAAGGCTTACATTTGTAATGGGTTTAGTAACCAAACACGAGAACGGGTTATAACCGAACAATAAATTAATAATTAAATAAAAGTAAACATGTCAAACATTTTAGACGCCGTACTACAACAGTACGCATCAAACAAAATCGAGCCGAAATCGAACTCGAACAAAATGTCTCAGGACGAGAGACTAAAAAAGTATTTCACTACTATCTTACAAAAAGGTGATAGAGAAGGACAAAAAAGAGTACGTATCCTACCTACTACTGATGGTACGTCACCATTCAAAGAGGTATGGTTCCACGAATGTCAAGTTGGTGGAAGATGGATGAAAATCTATGACCCGGGAAAGAATGAGGGTAAACGTTCACCATTGAACGAAGTTAACGAAGCACTTATGATGACAGGTTCTGAGCAAGACAAAGTCTTAGCTAGACAGTACAAGTCACGTAAATTCTATATCGTTAAAGTAATCGACCAAGACAAACCAGAAGATGGTGTTAAATTTTGGAGATTCAAACACAATTATAAAGGTGATGGTATCTTAGATAAAATCATTCCAATTTGGAAGAACAAAGGTGATGTAACTGACCCAACGGTTGGGAGAGATTTAATCCTTTCACTTTCATTAGTAAAAGCACCAAACGGAAAAGAATACACTAACGTTGCGTCAATCATGTATGATGACCCAACACCTATTTCTACGGATGCGGCACAACAATCAGAGTGGACCGATAACGTAATGACATGGGAAGATGTATACGCTAAGAAAGGTGAGGAGTATTTAGAAGCTATCGCTCAAGGTCACGAACCAAGATGGAGTTCAGATGCTGGTAAATACGTTTATGGAGACGGTGAAAACACCGTAGAGATTTCAGGTGGAACGTCTACAACTACAAAAGTAGAAACGGTTTCAGGTAATACTGTTACACAAACAGAGGTTAAGATTGAGGATACTCAAGTAAATGCTAAGACAGACGAAGACTTACCGTTCTAATAACACACAACTAATGATGGTACCGACATTCGTGTCGGTACCATTTATTTACACAAAATAATATGGCATTAAAGAAAAAAGATTTTAGTAGTATTAAGTCAAAATTCTCAAAACAGGCTAAGTTTAAAGCTGATAAGTTTTTTGATTTAGGTTCGGCTTTTTTAGATGCGACAGGATTACCAGGACCTGCTATGGGACACATCAATATGATGTTAGGACATTCAGATACAGGTAAGACGACGGCATTAGTAAAGTCAGCAGTAGACGCTCAGAAGAAGGGTATATTACCTGTGTTTGTGATTACTGAACAGAAATGGGATTTTCCACACGCAAAGTTGATGGGATTAGAAATTGATGAGATAGTAGATGAAGAAACAGGGGAAATTGAATATGATGGGTTTTTCTTATTCAATAACCACTTTGAGTATATTGAGCAAATTACAGATTATATCAATGAACTGTTAGATGCTCAGGCTAAAGGTGACTTACCATATGACTTACTTTTCCTTTGGGATTCAGTGGGTTCAGTACCATGTAAAATGACTTATGATGGTAAGGGTGGTAAACAACACAATGCTTCGGTATTGTCGGATAAAATTGGAATGGGTCTTAATCAAAGAATCTCAGGTTCTAGAAGAACAGATAGACCTCACACCAATACATTACTAGTGGTAAACCAACCATGGGTTGAGTTACCAGATAATCCATTTGGACAACCAAAGATAAAGGCTAAAGGGGGAGAATCGATATGGTTAAACTCTACGTTGGTATTTTTATTTGGTAATCAAAAAGGTGCTGGTACCACTAAGATTTCGGCGGTAAAGGACAAAAGAAAGGTAAGGTTCGCAACGAGAACAAGAATTTCTATCATGAAAAATCACGTAAATGGTATGGGGTATGAAGATGGAAGAATTTTAGTTACCGCACACGGTTTCTTATCAGGAAAAGATAGTACAGAGGAGAAGAAATCATTAGAACAATACAAAGCAGATAACGCGTCTTTTTGGGGTGGTATGTTAGGTATTGATGGTGATTTTGGTATTTCAGTTGACGGAGAGTAGAAAGAATATATGGTTTAACCTTTCAAGGTATATAAATGAAAAATACGTTAATAGTTGACGGAGACAACTTATTTAGAATAGGATTTTACGGAGTAAAGAACTTTTATAATAAAGGAAAACACGTCGGTGCTATATACCATTTTTTAAATACAATTAAGAGACATCTTCAGGCTCATAACTACGACAAAATTGTTGTTTTTTGGGATGGGTCTGAAAACTCTTCGTTTAGAAGAAAACTTTTTTTACATTATAAGGATAATCGTAAAAGTAGAAATCTATCGGAAGAACAACAAGAGTCTTACGACTTCCAAAGGCAAAGGGTAAAACAATACTTAGAGGAATTATTTGTTAGACAATCAGAGTTTACTGTTTGTGAGGCGGATGATAACATCGCGTTTTATTGCCAAAATTCAGAGAACGAAAATAAAGTTATTTTTTCATCGGATAAGGATTTAACACAACTCATTAGTGATGATGTAAAAGTGTTCTCTCCGAATAATTCATATATGTATGGGTTGGGTGATAAAATAGAACTTAACAAAGTTGATATACCAACATATAATGTTGCCTTAACAAAGATTTTTGTTGGTGATAAAAGTGATAATATTGATGGTATTCAGATGTTAGGGGAAAAAACCTTCGTTAAACTTTTCCCAAACGTATTAGAAGAAGAGGTATCAATCGAACAAATTATTGAACAAGCGGAACGTATATTCTCTGAGGATAAGAATAATCGTCTAATTAACAATCTACTAACGGGTAAAACTAAGAGAGGTGTATTTGGAGAAGAATTCTTAAGTATTAATAAACAAATCGTAGATTTAAGCGTACCTTTGTTGACTGACGAAGCAAAAAATGATATACTTGAATTAGTGAATGAACCATTAGACCCTTCAGGTAGAGGTTGGCAAAACTTAATTAAAATGATGCATGAAGATGGATTATTTCAATTTTTACCTAAAAGAGACGATGGATGGACAGAGTTCTTCACGCCACTCTTAAAATTGGCGAGAGCAGAAAAAGAAACATTTAGTAAAACAAACAAAAGAAGAAGACATGAGAGAAAAAAATGATAACTCAACAAAATTCGAGTTTCTATTAAAATTGAATGACAACATTGTGTGTCAAAGATATTTTAACGTTAAGAGTTATAACCCTAAGACATTAAAATCTTTAGAACTTCACCAAGAAGTTTTAGATGTTGTTAATGAGCTTAAGGAAACTTTAAAGTACAAAACAAGTGACTATATGGTCGAAAATTACCATATGTTTCTTGATGGTAATGACTTAGAAAAGGACAACACTTTAAATGACTATTTCACGATATCTATCCGTAAGGACGATAAAAATGTAATTACTCGTTACTTTGAAGGTTCTATCTACCCACCTAAGGTAAGATATACGGTGGATATCAGACCATCATTGAGAAGAATCTTAAAAGATTTCACCGACACATTGTCAGGAAAAAACGCAACAACAAACTATCTAACTTACAAACTTCAGTAGTATTTATCTAAGGGTAGTTAATTAAACGAGCATATATGAAGGATAAAAATTTTGGATATTTAGGTCATAGTTTTCAGATATCTTTACTCAACAATTTAGTTGAGGATAAGAGATTTGCTACGAGCATCATTGATGTGATAGACCCAAAATATTTTGATAATCAATATTTTAAATTGATAGGTCAAATGGTGAAAGAGTATCATAGAAAATATGAGACTTCACCTTCATATGACGCACTTGAACAAATCGCGAGACTAGAGGTTACTCAAGAAATGGCACAGAGAAATGTCATGGATATGATTAAGCAAGTCAAGGCTCACGAATCCAAAGACCCATTATTCATTCAGGATAAGGCTACTAAATTCTGTAAACAACAGGAGTTGGGTAAAGCTATGGTTAAGGTTAAAGAAATAATGGACAAAGGGGACTTTGAAAATTACGAAAAGGCTGAAGGATATATTAGAGAAGCGTTACAAGTTGGTGAGAAAGATTTAGGGACACAAGATGTATTCGACCATTTAAGTACTGTTTTAGAAGATGACTATCGACATCCAATACCTATGGGTATTGATGGGTTAGATAATCTATTAAACGGTGGATTGGCTAAGGGAGAACTTGGGGTTATATTAGCACCTACTGGTGTTGGTAAGACAACAATACTTAGTAAGATTGCGAACTCCGCGTATAATTTAGGGTATAACGTACTTCAAATATTCTTTGAGGATAATCCTAAAATTATACAAAGAAAGCATTTCACGATGTGGACAGGTATTGCTCCTCAGGAGTTATCAGAAAATCGTGATGATGTGATATCAAAGGTCAATGAAATTAAAGCCAATAATGAAGGTAAATTAATTTTGAAAAAGTTACCATCCGACTCTCTTACATTGGGACAAATTAAGAGTCAGGTCAGGAAGATAATCGCAGAGGGTACTAAAATTGATTTAATCGTTATGGATTATATTGATTGTGTGGCGGCTGAGAAAAACTTTAGTGGTGACGAATGGAAAAGTGAGGGTAATATAATGAGACAATTTGAGGCTATGTGTTATGAATTTGATGTTGCGGCTTGGACTGCAACTCAAGGTAACCGTTCTTCGATTTCATCTGAAGTCGTTACGACTGACCAAATGGGTGGTTCGATTAAAAAGGCACAGGTGGGTCACGTAATTATATCCGTAGCTAAAACACTTCAACAAAAAGAATTAGGATTAGCTACTATCGCTATTACTAAGAGTCGTTTAGGACAAGACGGCGTTGTATTTGAAAACTGTAAGTTCGATAACAAATTATTGAATATTAGCACAGAACAAACAAATACGTTCTTAGGGTTTGAAACAAACAAAGAAGAGAAAAGAAGGGACCGTGTTATACAAGCACTACAAAGAAGGGAACAAACTTTAGGGAAATCAAAATCAGTAAATAATTAAAAATTATTATGGAAGAATTAAGACCTATTTTAATAAATAGTAAGGAACGTTTTGTTATTAAACGTACGGGTGAGAAGGTGAACTTTGAGTCTGAAAAAATAACAAATGCGGTTATCAAAGCGATGAATGGTATCGGGGATGTTGATGTTGTAATGGCTGAAAAAATCTCTAATATAACCGTTGATTGTTTATTTAAGTATGACACATCTAAAGTACCACATGTTGATGAAATACATGATATGGTGGAGAACAAATTAATGGACAATGGTCTTAATAATGTGGCTAAAGAGTATATTCTTTATCGTGCTAAACATAGACCAAACATTTTCGGGAAAAGGACTAATTTAAAGCCTTATGAGTATCCTGAGTTGGTTGAATATGTTGACGCTATACGTCATTCTTATTGGGTACACACTGAATTTAACTTCACCTCAGATATTCAAGATTTTAAAGTACATTTAAATGAGGCTGAACAAACATCAGTAAAAAGAGCCATGTTAGCGATATCACAAATTGAAATCGCAGTGAAATCTTTTTGGGGTGATATCTACAAGAGATTACCTAAACCAGAGATTGGGAATGTAGGTGCTACATTTGCGGAATCAGAAGTGAGACACGCGGATGCTTACTCTAACCTTATACAGGTTTTAGGTTTAAACTCGGAATTTGAGAACATCTTAGAGGTACCAGCAATTCGTAGAAGAATTAAGTATTTAGAGAAAACGATAACAAACTCTAAAGCGGTTGAAGACAAAGAGTATTTCGAATCGATTGTATTATTCTCAATGTTTGTTGAAAATGTATCATTATTCTCACAATTTTTAGTTATTATGTCATTTAATAAACATAAGAACGTATTAAAAGGAATGAGTAATGTTGTTGAAGCAACATCTAAAGAAGAAAACATACACGCTGAGTTTGGGTTTGATTTGGTTAATACTATTAAGAGGGAAAACCCACAATGGTGGACACCACAATTAGTAGAGGATTTAATTCAGTCAACTAAAGAAGCTTACCTTGCTGAGACTAGTATTGTTGAGTGGATTTTTGAGAAGGGTGATTTAGAGTTTTTAACTAAAGAAGAAACATTAGAATTTGTTAAACACAGATTTAATAGGTCGTTAAAGGCTATTGGTGTTGAAGAGATTTTTGAGGTGGACGAGAAAATATTAGAAACTACGGAGTGGTTAGATGATGAAATTTTAACAACAAAACATACAGACTTTTTTAACAAAAGAAGTATCAATTATAGTAAGAAGTCTAAGTCGGTAACGGAAGACGATTTATTTTAAAAATAATATTAAGCATGGAAGAAAGAAAACCATTTGATTGGATAAACGAAGAATCTATAACTTTTTTAAGGAGAGGTTATTTGAGTGAAGGTGAAGAACCTTTAGAAAGAGTAAGAACAATTGCTGAACACGCAGAAAAAATATTAGGAATTGAAGGATTTGCCGATAAATTTTATGGGTATATGAGTAAAGGTTGGTATTCTTTATCGTCACCTGTTTGGGCGAATTTTGGTAAAACGAGAGGTTTACCAGTTAGTTGTTTCGGTTCGAACGTAGGTGATAATATTGAGTCTATTTTATACACACAGGCTGAGGTTGGTGAGATGAGTAAAATGGGTGGTGGTACGTCAGGTTATTTTGGTAACCTTAGAGGACGTGGAGCCGACATTACAGATAACGGAAAAGCACCAGGAGCGGTCCATTTTATGAACTTATTCCAAAGTGTTGTTGATAACATCTCTCAAGGGGCGACCCGAAGAGGACGTTTCTCACCGTACTTACCAGTGGAACATCCAGACATTATGGAATTCTTAGAGATTGGTACTGAAGGGGCGTCAATACAAGACTTAACACACGCAGTTACTGTGACGGATAAGTTTATGGAGGAAATGATTGCCGGTGATAAAGAAAAAAGAGCTATTTGGGCTAAAGTAATTCAGAGACGTGGTGAGATTGGGTATCCATACATTATGTTTAGTGATACTACTAACAATAATGCACCTGATGTGTATAAGGATAAAGACTTGAAAATCTTTAACTCTAACTTATGTTCGGAAATTGCTTTACACAATGCAGAGGACGAATCTTTCGTATGTGTTTTGTCATCAATGAATGTATTACATTATGACGAGTGGAAAGATACGGATGCCGTTGAGACTATGGTATTTTTCTTAGACGCGGTTGTAAGTGAATTCATAACCAAAATTGATGACCTTAGAAATGATGGTACTATTGAAGGGAATAGAGCCTTTTTCTATTTAGAAAGAGCTTATAACTTCGCTAAACGTCAAAGAGCATTGGGATTAGGTGTTTTAGGATGGCATTCATTACTACAATCTAAAGGATTACCTTTTGATAGTCGTGAAAGTGCTAAACTAAACGTTGAGGTGTTTAAACACATTAAGGATAACTCATATACTGCTTCAGAGAAATTAGCTGAAATGTTTGGGGAACCTGAGACTTTAGTTGGTTATGGTAGAAGAAATGTTACTTTAAATGCGGTGGCTCCGACAACATCTTCAGCGTTTATATTGGGACAAGTCTCTCAGTCGATTGAACCTATTTGGTCTAATGCTTATGTTAAGGATGTTGCTAAGATGAAGGTTACTATTAAGAACAGAATCTTAGAGAAACTTTTAAAGACTATGGATAAAGACACTAAGGATATATGGAATAGTATTAAACAAAATGATGGTTCAGTACAACACTTAGATTTTTTAACTGTTGAACAAAAAGATGTCTTTAGAACTTTTGCGGAGATTAACCAATCAACAATTATTAACCAAGCGGCGATTCGTCAAGATTTCATTGACCAATCACAATCACTTAACCTTATGGTTTCGCCTGATACGTCGACTAAGGATGTTAATAAATTATTGATTGACTCATGGAAGTTAGGGGTTAAAACACTTTATTACCAACATTCAATGAACTCAGCACAAGCGTTCTCGAGGAGGAAATTAAATGTGAATGATTTAGTTTGTACTTCATGTGAAGGTTAAAAATATTATAATAACAAAAATAAAAAAGAGGGCTTCGGTCCTCTTTTTTTATTAATTAACTTTAATAACGGGAGAAAATACTTAATTTAATATTTATAGTAATAAAGTAACCAAATGGCAGATATAAATAATTTCGGGATTGATTTCCCATTTTCCGATTCAAGTGATGGTAAGTATTTAAATATGACTAACACTTCGAGTAAAGAAGTGAGAGCGGCTTTAATACACTTACTTTTAACACGTAAAGGTAGTCGATATTATCTTCCGAGTTTTGGTACTAAACTTTATGACCATATATTTGAACCGATGGATGAGAGTACTTTCACTCGTATTCAAAATGATGTTGACGAAGCGGTTAGGGAATTTTTACCACAACTACAAGTTAACAGTATTAAGGTTACTCCGTACTTAGAGACTGAAGAAAGTCCTGGTGAGTTTACCACAGGATTAGATGAGAGACTATATCGATTAGCGGGTAAAGGAACGGAAGAATATACGGCTAAATTAAGGATTGACTATTCAAATAACATTGGTCAATTCTCGGAAAGAGATTACATATTAATTAACATATAACCATGGCAGATAAGATTTCATACGTAGAAAGAGACTTTTTAGGGTTAAGAACTGAATTAGTTAACCTAACAAAAGAGTATTACCCAGATTTAATACAAAATTATAACGATGCGTCATTATATTCGGTATTCTTAGATATGAACGCTGCAATTGGTGACAATTTACATTATCATATTGATAGAACAATGCAGGAGACGGTATTGGACTACGCACAACAAAAACAATCGATTTATAATATCGCTAGAACTTACGGTTTAAAGTTACCGGGTAAGAGACCATCGGTTTCTTTGGTGGACTTTACGGTTAATGTTCCCGTTTCAGGTGATAAAGAAGACTCTAGATACTTAGGTATATTAAGAAGGGGAGCTCAAGTTTCGGGTTCAGGTCATATATTTGAAACTATATATGATATCGACTTCTCAAGTCAATATGATTTAAAAGGAAATCCTAATAGGACTAAGATACCTGTTGTTGATGGTTCAGGTACGATACTGTCATATAATATAACTAAAAGAGAGGTTGTTGTTAATGGTATTACTAAGGTATTTAAAAAAGTTATTAGACCTTCAGATGTTAAACCATTTACTAGGTTGTATTTACCAGATGCTGACGTTTTAGGTATTGTGGATGTTTTAGAAAAACAAGGTACATCGTTTAGTACGATACCTTCAGATTCTGAGTTTAGAACTTCTAAAAATAAGTGGTATGAAGTGAAAAGTTTATCTCAGGATAGAATATTCACACAGGACCCTACATCACCTTCTGACCAACCAGGTGTTGTTAGAGGTAAGTATAAAACGGTTGACAAACGATTCGTGTCTGAATTTACACCTGAAGGATTTTCGTTTATTACTTTTGGTGGTGGTAATACATCGGCACAAGACCAATTCGATACATTCGTTGATTTAGATGGTAATTATGATTTGTTAGATTTCACTAATAATCTATCCTTAGGTAAGTCAGTTAAACCAAATACAACATTATATATTAAGTATCGTGTTGGTGGTGGTATCACATCAAACGTTGGGGTTAACGCCTTGAATTCGTTAGGTGAGTTTGAATTTGCCGTTACAGGTCCATCGTCCACTGTTAATACTAAAGTTATAAATTCTTTAAGAGCTAATAATGTTGCTGCCGCTATTGGTGGGGCGGACAAACCATCATTAGAAGAAATTAGAAATATGGTAGCATTTAATTTTGCGGCTCAAGAGAGAGCGGTTACTTTAAATGATTATAGAATATTAATAAAGACCATGCCAGCAAAATACGGAGCACCTTCAAAGGTAAACGTGTTCGAGGAGGATAATAAGATAAGGATTAATCTACTATCTTATGATTCTGATGGTAGTTTAACGAGTAAAGTATCAAACGTCCTAAGACAGAACATATCAGAGTATTTAGCTGAATATAGAATGATTAATGATTATATTGAAACTGAAGCTGCTGAGATAATTGACTTAGGGTTTGAAATTGATGTAATATTGGATAAAAATGTTAATCAGACTGAAATCATTACTAAAATATTATCCGAAGTGTCTTCATACTTAGAAGTCGATGGTAGAGATTTAGGTGACCATTTATATGTTGGTGAATTAAAACAAATCGTTAACTCACAATCAGGGGTTATTAACTTAGTTGATTTAAGGGTTATTGATAAAGTGGGTGAGGGTTACTCAGACACTAAATGTTCACAACCATATGTTGACGAGGAGACCAAACAGATTAAGTTAGGTGATGAAACGGTATATATGAGAAGTAACCAAATATATCAAGTTAGATTCCCGAGTAAAGACATTGTGATTCGAGTAAAGACGATATCCGCACCATTGATTAGTTAATCAAGTTTACATTACTTTGTATTATCTTATTATTATTAAGGAAAATATTTAATTTAATATTTATCTTAAAAGAAACAAACATGTCTAAATCCTATAGAATAAGAACAACACCAGGTGTAGATACTAACCTTAAAATCAATATCGACCAAGATTTTGATACGTTAGATATCTTATCGTTAAAGATGACACAAACCGACACATACACAAGTCTATGTGCGGATTTTGGGGTTGTAGTTGGTAGGGTATTCACTAATGGTGGTTACGGTATTCCGAACGCTAGGGTTTCTATTTTTATACCTATTGAAGATATCGATGAGGATAACCCTGTTATCAGTGAAATTTATCCGTTTAAATCATCTACCTCTAGAAATGAGGAAGGGTATAGGTATAATCTATTACCTAGTATTAAACAACATTCGGGTCACACACCCACAGGTACATTCCCAACTAAACTGGATGTCTTAACTCAGGACCATGTTTTGGAGGTGTACGACAAATATTACAAATATACTTCAAAAACTAATGACTCGGGTGACTTTATGTTATTTGGGGTTCCATTGGGTACCCATACGATTCACTTTGATTTAGATTTGTCGGATATAGGATGTCAGTCTATGGTACCATTTGATATGGTTTATCAGGGTACATCTGAAGAATTATTTGAAAACGCATATACTTTTATGTCGTCAGATAATATAGATTCTCTACCTCAAATTATTTCCACACAGAAAACTGTAAACGTAGAACCATTTTGGGGTAATCCTGAATTGTGTCAAATAGGTATAACTCGTTCCGATTTTGATTTAAAAGAAAGGGGTGTTAGTATTGAGCCGTATTCCATTTTCATGGGTGGGACTTATACTGATAGTGAAAGAAATGCGGTTAGAGTTAGGTGTAATGTCGACAATGAAATGGGTGAAAAATGTTCATTAGTGTCGGGTAAAGGTGATGTTGAATGTGTTCGTTTTAGTGGTGAACATGAAAAAATTGGTAATAACATAAATTTTAGAAGACCAATATTAGAGTCAATACAATTGAATAGTGAAATAGATGCTGATGGTAGTTTTTTTGTCAGGGTCCCTATGAATTTAAATTATGTTACGACTGATGAATTTGGGTATATTGTTGAATCGAAAGACCCTGATGTGGGTATACCAACATTAGGTAAATATAGGTTTAGGTTATCACTTCAAGATGATAGTGGTGGTAAAAAATCGTTTAGGGGTAAATATTTGGCTCCACAAATTAAGGAACATCAAACAAATGATAATGGTAACGTTTCATCTATTGATTCAAAATCATACGCATTCTCAACAAATATAGATGATTATCCTAGTGATGCGATTGATGATATTATCGGTATGGGTAATGAGGATGGACATCCAAACGATTATTTTTACTCTTTAAGGTATAATAGAATTTATACTATATCTGGATTTATTAATCAGTATTATAATAAGTCGTCGTTAGAAGCGATATTTTCTATTTTCGTTAGAAATAGGAACGAGTCATTCTTAGGAATTAAAGAGATTCAGCCAGAAGCTCAAGAAGATTGTAATAATAATAATCAATATTTCCCAATAACAGATGCGGTATCCAATAGTAAGTTTAAATTTCTAATCGTTATAATATTAAGTTTTTTGGAGTTATTATATTTGAGAATTACTCAATATGTTATCGATAAAGTGGTGGAGTTTATTTTTGATATTTCAGATGCGTTATATGGTGTTAGAATATTTAGAAAAAGAGTATTAAAAGGTGTTGCTAATCGTGTGGGTGAATTTGGTAAGAAAGTTCAAGAGGCTACTGTGAGAACTTTAGGGTTAATAAACTATCCAGATTGTTATGATTGTGGTAATGAAGGTGGTGGTACGGATGCGGGTCAAACTAATGAAACGGGGTCATTCACTATTGACACCCCTGATTTGGATGATTTACAGTCGGCCATTACTAATAATGAGTATCAATCGGATTTAGGTGGGCCATTCGACTTTACTGAACTTTATACTGATTCTTATCAAGACGCAGACGGGGTATTGGTTTTAGGTGTTTTTGACGAAAATTTATATATACCATCTACGGTAACATTAAATGGTGACTCTAACTATATTATTAAAGTTAATTTAGGGGGAATAAATCAAAATTATTTAATCGGTGCTGGTAGTGAATATTCGTTTGATGTCAATAGTGGTTCTGCAACTCTAATAGAAAATATTTATACGGTAATCAAGGACGATATCTTAACGATTAATAATCTGTATGGTGTGTCTCCCGATACGTTAGTTTCTGGTTCGGCACACTCAACACAAGGGATTGTTAGAGTTGAAAAGGTGTATCTATATGCTACGGCTACTGATGTAGATGATGGTCCTACGACCCAAGCTGAGTCGGGTTGTGAAAAGTACGATGTACTATATGACCATCCAGGTCTTACTGGTGGTATGGCTTTAAGGGCGTTTATAGGTCCGAACGATTATGATTATTACGTTAATAACCCTAATGCTTTTACTACTGAGTATCCTGACGTGTTTTTAGATGATGAGGACCCATGTGATTATGTACCACCTGAATTTGATATTGTTTCGTCAATATCGAAGGCGTATGTTGAGAATGCCAATTATGAGGACTTGCAGAGAGGTAGACGATTAGCTAAAAAGAAATATGATGGTGGTACCGCATCTGGATATTCAGAATTTAGAAATGGAATTTATAAGATAATACCTGTTGCTGGTAAAAACCAATCATTGATTGGAGATTATTACCGAAAAAAGAGATTAGGGAAGTTACTATGTTCTGGTTATATATCTTACGGATTTTTTAATTCGTGGTTAAACGGGTCGTTATACTTTTTCCAATTTAGAAAAAGAGGTGGGGGTAGTGGAGCTAAATTCTGTAAGGATTTAATATATAGAAAAGAGGATGAGACTGGCGTTCATTACTATTACCGTTCTACACCATATTTTAATGGTGAGTTTACAGGTCTTAAAAAATCTTACGTGGGTGGTTTTGGTGAGAGCTCACTTAGAAGTCAAATTGAAATTTTATCTCCGACGACTATAGTTGATTTAGGACCCAGGAATACGTTTATTAATGAGATTTGTACCGATAAGGAATTGGATGTTAATTGTTCCATTTCTAGAAGTATTGGTTCCACATCGTACCAAGATATTAATGACTTAATGGAGTATATCCTTATGTCTAAAGAGGTTAAGGAAAAGGGTAAGTTAGACGCTAAAGATTTATTCGATAACCGATTTGGTAATGCGATTGATGGGGATATTGCTCAATTACTGAATTATAATTCACAAGCCGGTATATTTGGTTATGAGGATGAGTCTGAGGATAGTCCGTATTGGCCAGAAAATGGAGTATTTGTATACGATGGTATAGGACCAGTGGGGGTTGATTTCGTTTTCTCTGAAGATGATAAGGATACTTTAGATATCGTTGAATTAAACGGTGCGTTGATGAGATTATGTATAAACGGAGTAGGTAATTTAACTGAAACGTCACAAGAAGTCCCATACTATAAGTGGGATAAGAAAGGTGAAGGATTTGGTGATGATGGGGGTAACTCAGAAAAACAAAATTGGGTTAAGTCGGAAATTTTTAAAACTAAATATCAAGGTGGTTGGGTTGAAGATGGGATGTTAAAGTCAGACCCCACACCTGGTAACCCGGACGATGAAGGTCAGTATTATTATGATAATGATACTACTACGGAGTTAGCTTATGAAGCATATACGTTACCACCAATTAGGGACTGTGGTTCAGAAAATTATAATGTAAGTAAAATACCGTTAGGGGGTCCGTTTTTCTTTTACTTTGGTTTAAGAACGGGTAAAACTTCATGGAATAAATTTATTGATAAATTCGGACCTAAATAATGTCAAACAAGAAGATAGTATTACCTGAGTTAAGATATAAAGGGTCTGAGGAATCGGACATGTCATTAAAGATTGAGTTATCACAGGATGGTCGTCACATAGTTGAAGGGGACCGAACCGTAATATTAAGTCAGTCTGAGCAATATGATAGAGAGAGACAAAAATCTGAAAAATATAGAATAACTACAATCATTAGAACCATATGGAAAAATGTCACGGACGTTGGGACGGATAATACCGAAATACTTCAGGAGATGTTTTTTAATAATGATAAAATAAGTAACCTTATTAATAATACATCGGCGAATACCCCGTCAGATTTAAGTAGGTCTCAAATGGTTGGTAAAATATCTTCGGATGAAATAGATTTTATACGTAGAGATTATAATGGTAGTAATGACCCAAATACTTATTCGTGGTATAACGGGGGTAATGGTTTTGGTTCGGTATTTTCAGATAGAATAAATTGGAATTTATTTATAACGTATCCGAGTGAGAAATACGTAGATGACAATCAAAGTAATATTAAAGTTAATTTACAAGAGGGTGCGGGTCTAATTGAGTTTGATTTAAGTAACGGTTTACCGTTTAAGTCGGTGGATAATGGTTCTTACTTTGAATTATATTGTCCGTTTGAGCATGGGTTAACTAAAGATGACTTTGTTGAAATAGGGGGTGAAGTATATAGTGTGGATGTTATAGGTAATACTAAATATCAATCAGAAAAAAGATATTTCGGAATCTATAAAGGTCAATTCGCTGACGGGTATGTGTTGGACGAGGGTGAGTTTAAACGTGTGATAGAAAAAAATAATAAGGAAGAATCTACTTCAGAGTATTATATAGTAAAACATAAGATAATAAAAACTCATAGTGATTTTGAATTACAAAAAAACGCTTTTGAGTCTTCGATTTTTGAGGATGAAAGTGTGATACAAAAATTTGGTGTTGATAAGGACACAGGGATTCCAGAATTTGAAGAGAATGGTAAGGTTGCGACTCAAGAAAACGGATATACGTTTATGGGTATCTTAAAAGACGAGGTTGATGTTGAAGGGTTAACAGACCACTTAGATAGACCTTTAACCAAATTATACGTAAGTACCGTACACATTAATAATATGTCATTTTTTAGTAGACAACAATATGGGTATGACTCACAATTTGGTAATAGTAATGAAACTTTACTATTAAATGAGGAGAGTTATTTATATGATACTGAAGATGGTAACGTAGTTAAAGACCTAAATGTTGGTGATTACATTTTAGGGGGGATATATGAGTATAATCCGTATACTATGTTAGAGAGAAAAGTGAGTGATAGATACCTAAGATTAAAATATAATGAAGATTACTTCACTATTAATGAAGGTCCGAATTATAGGTACGTACCTCATTTTGAATACAAGATAAGAGAATTGTCAGATTATATTGAAGAGTCTGAAACTAGTAATATTTATAATTTACCATCATACGCTAAATATTTCGTAAAAGAAAAGGTTTGGAAATGGAGGGATATATGGTCTAAAGGTTATATTAATCCTGAAGGTTTAGGTGTGGATTATCCATTTATAAATGGATGTCATTACATCAATAAACTTAATAATTTTTATATAAAACCTGATAGTATTGACGGTGTGACTAATAGTAGAGTAGAGGAAACTCGAATAAACCCATTCTTAATTGACGATTGTGAGTAAAATAAGACTAATTAAAGGTAAGAGTTTAAATATCCCTATCAGTTTAGATACTAGATTTGATATTACGGGTCAGGAGGATTTGATTGAAAAATTCTCAGATGATGTATTACAGGATATTATAAATCCTGTGAAAGATTATGAGGTCTCTAAATTTATCCATGATTACGATAGTAGTGGTGATAATGGGTTATATATCGCAGCGTCATTTATTGATAGTACTAATAATGAACAATTTTGGATTGATGAATATTACCCTCAGGGGTTTGATAAAGGGGAGTTGGTGTTGTTTAGTAAGGCGGTTAAAAATAGTTTTTTTAAGTTAGATTTTTTTGATACAACATCAAGGGAGAGACAAAAACTACAACTGACTAAAATAATTCCTATGTACCTATCTAATTATGCTATGTTTGACATAGATAAGGATGGGATACCTGATTATGAAGATGATATGGTAGATGTCGATGGGGATGGAATTGATGACAACACTGCTGGAAATGATGATTTTGGTGATAGATTTGAAAGTAGTCGGTTATTAAAACCAACTCAAACAGGGACGTATATCGTGCCTAATTTATATTCTAATAATGTTAAAAATAATGAAATATCTGATTTATTCGTATTTAAAAGTTTAAGTACAAAACCATTTAACGAGTTTTATATGAGTTGTAGGTTTTTTAATGCGAAGACAGGGGATGTTGTTAGGATGACAAATGACCCGTTGATTGATTCAGGAATAAACCCTAAAAAAGATTTTTACTATAAGGTTAAATTGAATAGACAGAAATTGACTTATGAAATTTATGATTATAGTGACGGTGTTGAAGGTGATAGAGTGGGTGATTCGGATGATAACCCGTTAATGTTTTATCAAATGTTATAATGAAAAAAACAATTAAGAAAATATCGGACAGTACCAATTACCATTTGAATGTTTATTTAGAACAGGATTATGATAATGTGGGCTTATATACACCAACTAATGGTGAGATAGGTCATATTGATGTGTTATGTAATTTTGTGGTTAAGACTAACTCTGAGGATACTACGGTAATTTTACGTGATAGTGTTGATGGTGATAGGTATACATTCATGAAAAATCTTTCATATAAAGTTGATTGGGGGGATAATATTCAAAACACATATGATGCGAATGGTGATAATCATTCACATACCTACAATGACGATGGTATATACGAAATCACTGTTACAATTGAAACGCCATGGGGAAGAAATCGACAGGTAAAGAAAATAACAATCCCTTCAAATATTGATATTACTTTTGATGTTACTACCACGACACCTGAAAGTTTAGGTTATGATTATGAGATGTTATCATATGTTAACACCTCAGGGGTTATAATTTGTCAATATGGGGTTAGTAGATTAAACGAATTAAAGAAGTATGGTGTTAATGGGTTACAAGCTACCATTACAGAGGTTGAGGGTAAATCGGGAATTGACGGAATATCTCAGATAACCAGTGGGTTATCGACGGCAAATATGGTTTATGTTTATTTCATTGACGGGATTAAGTATATGGATGATGAAGAAACGGGATATACCACGATTAGTGTGTACCCTACGTTGTTCACTGATGGTCAAAACGAGAATTTTACTCATGAATTATTGAGTATGGGTACAGGTCCCGTAGTTCATCAGGAAGTTTTTCACGGTATAACTAATGACATTGAGATACAATCCGATATCTTTATTAATAGAGGTAAGCAGGCTCCATTTGAGTTTTATTACAAGATGGGTGAGGTGTCAAATATAAAAGAACTTGAACAGAATGGGAATAAATTCTTCAAGATTAACAATGAAGACGATTTTAGGAACTAAAAAATTTAATAAAATACTATTTATAATAATATAAAAAGAGATGGCAACAGGTAATTACGGAATAAAGAGACCGGCAGATGTGACACCTTCCGATGTGGAGGTTTTTTTACATTATGCTTCGGATAGAGATTCGAATACAACACCAGTATTTAAAAAGTTAACTGCTAGTGATATATTGTCGCCTGTTTTCCATAATGATGAAACAGGTGGAACTCAAGGTACTGAGATGTTAGGGGGGTTATATAATTTAACACTACCTAGTAGTGAATTTACAGATTTAGGTGTGTATAATTTATATCTTAGACCGAAAGAGATAAGAACTAGTATAACTGACTGTGGTGTGTTATTAACATTACCAAACGTAAAAGGATTAATATTCGATGTGTCGAGTATACCTTCAGAAGATAGAGGTAAATTTGTTAATAACGGATTAGTGGGTTATAGAATTGAATATTTAGATGATTCGGGTAGTAAGATTAGTAACTTTTATAGAGTTATTACGAGTAGTTTCTTTTGTGAACCTATCGTAGCTAATTTAACGAATACCAATCAGAAATCTTTAAGATATAGATACACGAGTAATCCTACGAGTTTGGTATACTGTACCGTAACTCCGAGTACTGCTCCAACAAACAATTCAAATGAGATACCGTTTATAGGGGAACCAAATCAAAACGTTATTTTAACGAACACATATTTCAACCCTGTACATATGGAGGTTGAATTAGTAGAACATGATGAACAAACATTGGCTTACGCATTATATGGTAACCAAACTAAGTCTATTGAAGACGGAATATACACAATTTACGATAAGGAGAAGAATATATTCAGACAATATAACTTATTCGAAATACGTGATGAAATTAACAATAAATTATATGAGGTCCGTGAAGATAGAATTGATGATATTGATACATCCAAAGGATTTGATAACATAGCGAATTAATGGCGAACATTAGATTTCCTTCTAACGGTAGTGGTACCTTTTCAGATGGTCTCGTAGGAGGTCAAAATACTGAAGGTAATGAATTTACGCAGAAAAACTTTTCTGAAGAAGGAACCCCTGTTGTTAGAGATACCAAAAGTTTTACTACCTCAGATTTCTCAAAACCGATTTCTTTATCGGATTTAAATACTGAGGAGAACATACAAGAAATTAATAAATTATTTGACCAGTCGTTAAAGATAAAATTTAACACAGAGAAGGGTTCTAAGGACTTATTTGGGTCAGCGTTCTTAAGGGCTAAGGTTGCGGTTGAAAACATTGCAAATACCTTCCCAGCGTCTTTAAGAGTCTTTAAAACGACTATAGATGCCGACACTGTTGACACTGCTTATGATGTGGTTAATGATTTACAATTTAATACTACAAAGTTTAAAATACCTTTAAGGGCTATAAGAAATCCGTTAGGTGTTGAGTATAGTAAGGTAGGTCTTACTGTGTTTCCTGAACAATATGATTCAGATAGGAATTTTGCTAAGTCATTTAAAAAATACGTATTACTTTTCTCAGGTAAAGAATATGAAATCACTAAAGTAGTTTTACCGAAAGATAGGTATAATGGTGATTTTACTATTACGGTTAAAGGTGTTCCATTTACAGGTCCAACTAAGGATGAATTCTATATAAAACTAAAGGATGTTTTATTTGAGAAGAAATTCGAAATGATGGATGACTTTGAACAGTTATTATTAGACAGAGAGAAAGACCCATTATATGTTGCCAACTTTAAAGTCCCTAAGGAGACTAGTGATGGTAAGTTATATTTTGGGGATGAAAAAATTAGATGGGAATTATCGGATGATTTCAACATTGTGGTTGAAGGTAATAAGTTCGAATCGTATTTAGAGAAATTATTTGGGACTTGTGAGGTTATTGATAACTATAAGTCTAATTTAATCGCTCGTTTCTTAACTACGGCTTCTTTACAGGAGTTTGATACCCAAGACCAAAAAGTTAAAAAAGTATTCCAACTATACGGTAGGTTTTTTGATGACGTAAAGAAATTTATAGATAATATCGCTTATATGAACAACGTTTCATATGATAAAATTAATAACGTACCTGATTTATTATTAAAGAATTTGGCTGGGTTATTAGGGTTAGATGTTATAACGTCAATTAGTGACCGTAATATTGAAGAATATTTATATAAGAAAAAAGATAGTCAGTTTGAAGGGTTAACTAAAGGTAAAACCCCATTTGAAACTGATATTGAAATATATAGAAGAATCATACTTAACTCCGCTTATTTATTTAAATCTAAGGGTACTCGAAAACCACTTAGATTCTTATTGAATTTTATCGGAGCCCCAGAATCGTTTATTGAGATTAATGAATATGTTTATAAGGTAATTAATCGAATAGATTATGAAAAATTTACTGAAAAAATAGATGAAAATAGACTTGATGGTGAGTGGTTTGAGGAAGATGTTGATTTTAAAGAGATTAAGGTTTGGAACGAAAACAAACAATTATGGGTTTCAAAAGACTCATTTTTAAAGGTATTTCCTAATGATGAAATAGATATATTAGGTTATAGTCCCGTATCTGTTGTGTTACCATACCCAGGTGAGAAACATGGGGATGCGTATGTAATAGACAAGGAATTAATTAGGGTTGAAATTCAAAAATCAGGGGGAATATATAACTTAGATGATTATCCAATAGAGAGAGTCGGTGATACCGATGGTACTGTACCGAAGACGCCTACAATTTCTAATGATTATTTCTTCCAAAAAGGTGCTGGTTGGTTTGAAAGAACTGATTCACATAAGTCGACATCAGTTATTGACGACAAGAGGTCTGACTTCACTACATCACCAAAGGTAATTAAAACTAAATTTGAAGATTTCACATATGGTGAGAAATTCTATGATAGGTATAAACATTTTCCAAACTTCAATGATGGGTGGGAACTTAAAGCTGAGGTAGATAATAAAAAATCATCTGCGGGTACTGATAAGTTTATATTGAATAGAAAGAATGTGGATATTTTCTTAAACCCTGGACGGGCAGTGTTATTTGATTTTGTTAGGACATATCAAAAACATTCGTTGACGTACTCAGGAGTGTTACTTAATAACTTTACGTTCGCACAATTTTCAGAATATGGTTTTTGGGGTGGTATTAAAGTAGGTGAAGGAAAGTATGGTAAGAAATACTGGGATTTAATAGAATTGTTTAAAAGTTATTATGAGAGTGGGTTAGGTAAGGCTTACGATTATGATAAAACATACGCATATCTTAATAAGATTAGTACGTATTGGATACGTTTAGTGGAGCAATTTATACCAGCAACCACTCTATGGTTTACAGGTGAAAAAGTTGAAAACCATAATTTACACAGGCCTAAGTTTAATTGGGAAGAGCCGTGTAGAAACGATGTTATGTCGTTAGATTTATCATTGGCGAAGACATTATATGAGACATTAATTGACTCATTAAAAAAATATAAAAACATACCAGACTGTTATGAAAGGTTATATCGTTATGGGAATTGGTATTTACAGGTAAAAATAAACGGAAAAATTTATAAAATAGGTGGTAAAGAGTGGTCACATTTCTTTACTTCTACCGAGTCTGAGGTTATGGGTTCGTGTAATTTGGATAACGCACAACCAGGTAATCCTGATACTTGTCCACAATACGACAATCCTATTTATATGTTATGCGATTTTGAAACGTACGTAACGTGTTATCCTGACGAGTGTAAAGATTTTGTGACAACTATTGTTCAGATGTTATCACAATTTTCCAAAGAAATTTATAGAGATGAAATCTCGGATAAAGTTAGTGATTGTGATTTTTTATGTGATGATAATGACGGGTTAGTGTATGTTGCTGATACAATATTCGGTTCTACTATAGAAACAACAAATCCAAATACTGAAGGATTAAATGCTTTTGAAATTGAAGGGTTTAAAGACGGGGAGTTTTGTTACGATTGTAATAATGAGATAAAGTTAATTACTAATAGTTACTGTGGAGAGTGTTTCGATATTGATTCGTTAGAGATTGGATTGAAAGTAATAATTAATGAGGGTGAAGGATTAGATGATTGTAAAGATAGGTGTTTTATATTAGAGAACATTCCGTTTAGTATTGACCAAAGTCAGTTCGGTGGGGTTCACTATGATGTGAACCATCCTGACCATCATATCGATGCGTTAGACCCGAGAGGTACTACATTTTTGACTGAAAAATTTGAAGTTGTTAAATGTGTGGACTACGATAAGGTCTATCACGGGACGTATGAATATGTCGGTGGAATGGACACTATAGATAGATTCCCAGTGTATAAACATACTACTGAAGATATTTATCTTTCGTGTTACCCTGACGAGCCCGAATCGGTTAATGGTGACTTTATGTTTACTGAAGGACCTAAAGGGTCGTATACTCAAGTGTATGGTAAATTAAGAAATAAAAACTTATTAGACTTCACAAGTGTATTCACACATACTTTAGAATGGGAAATTGACAATTGTATTACTGTTGATGATTTAGAAGATGACCAAAGTGTTATTAGACACCGTTATGCGACTGGTGATAGTATTGGTCTTTGTGATAGGGTTAATGATAATGGTTTTGATTATGTGAGGATATGGTTACATGGTGGAACTTTTGAGGCTCAAGATGGGTCTACATTACCTTACGATATGTTCTTCGACTGTAAAGAAGATTTAGTCGATGGTGAGACAATATGGTATGATGAAGGAGGTGATGTTTTTATTGTTAAGGTTAAATCGGGGGAAAATAGATTAATACATGCTTATGACCAATCAGGCGCTCCGATACACATCTATCTAAAAGATAGAAATTCAATTTTGGTGGGTTTAGATTTTGAAACGGATTTATCCACTGTTGGTGAATATGGTGAATATGGTGAATATGGTGGATACGGACAATACGGTGGATACGGTGGATACGGTGGGTATGGTAGTTATACTTCTTATGGTGGATACGGACAATACGGTGGGTATGGTGGATATGGAGGTTATTTCTGTTATGGAAATGAATATCTTTTTTATTCAAATATTAACCCTTATTGTGTTGGTAGTATTGACTATGAGGTAAGACCTGAGTGTCAAGGATACTTAATAGATACTGAATTTTATAGGGTTAAAGATACTCTTATACCATACGAAATAACTGTTGATGAGGTGGTTGTAGGTGACAATGTTGAGACGGTTAGAGTTCAAGACATTAATGTTGGTGATTTAATTATCGCTGCGAGTCCTAACTATGGTGTAATGGATTATTGTGACTATTCTGAATTTCAATATGGGAATGAAGGGATTGTATGTGATTATACTAAAAATATTAAAATGGTTCCTGTGACAAGTACGTCATGTGGAAGAATATATAAATACATTAATATTAATGAGGGTAGGGTTAAAGTTGAATTCCACCACAATATTTTAGTGTTAGAAGATTTAAATAAAACTAATTCAAATGACTTATTAACGACTTGTTATGATGAGGCTCCTACGAAACCAATTGGTTCTATCTATAATTTAGATGGGTCTTCATCACAGGTATTTTACGATAATGAATATCGAATAATTAGTAAACCAGCTAATGAGATTGGTATCGGCGATTATATTATAACCACCGAAGAGTGTGGAGCTATTGAAGTTACAAGTCTTGTTTATGACGATTATTGTGGTGAAAGTCTCTTCAACGACAAATATCAGGTTAAGTTTGATGAGGATATGTTTGCGTGGCACAAAACTAAAGATGGTTATGACACCATATATATCAACGATAAATGTGTACCTTATTGTGAGTTAATATGTTGTGATGAAATAGAAATGTGTGTTGACGATATAGGTTACGTGGTTAGTACGACTACGACAACAGTACCGGTAACTACGATTGGGGAACAGACAACAACAACGTCTACGACTGAAGAACAGACAACAACAACGTCTACGACTGAGGAACAAACAACAACAACGTCTACGACTGAGGGACAAACAACAACAACGTCTACGACTGAGGAACAAACTACTACCACATCTACGACTCTAGTGAGTCTTAATTGTGGTATGGTTGGGTTAAACGTTGAAGATGGGGTTGCGGGTGAACCTGTAGTATTCACGACTAATTCGGGTTATGGTTCGGGTACTATATCTCCAAGTATTTACACAACAAATCCATATATTAACTATGAGTATACTATAGCAGTACCTTCGGGTTATAGTAATAGTGGTACGAGCATAATTTGTTCGGATAATGACGTTACCGTTACCAATCCTGCGAATCCTCCAACCAACCAAAATATTATAATTAAAGGTTTTGTTTCGGG
>TARA_B110000285_G_scaffold27713_1_pt1 | contig 70194 bp, 74 predicted proteins | sample TARA_B110000285 | Tara Oceans TARA_B110000285 (sample SAMEA4397756) | marine metagenome | biome: Polar Biome; feature: [SRF] surface water layer (ENVO:00010504); material: water (ENVO:00002006), including particulate matter (ENVO:01000060) such as... | depth 5 m
ATTTTAAAGGGAGAAACAGCAGCAATAGTTGCAACTGCATTAATAAAAGATAGTCTAAATAAATGCTAACAAAACATGATTTAGTTAACTATTTTTTAGACGGAGCAAAGTCTAAAGGTTCAGAAAAAATTGGAACTGAGCATGAAAAATTTATTTATGATAAAGATGATCTGTCACCAATACCTTTTGATGGAAATAGAAGTATATCTGCTATTTTAAAAAAATTTGTACAAGATGGCTGGGAGCCAGTAAAGGAAGGGAGTGAGCTTATTGGAGCAACTAAAGATGGTGCTAGTGTAACATTAGAGCCAGGTGGTCAATTTGAGTTATCGGGTGCACCGTTGATAAATCTACATGAAACCTGTCGAGAAATTAATAGCCATCTTAGTTTTACTAAGTCTTTAGAAGAAGAATTTAATATTGGTTTTTTAGGCATAGGTTTTATTCCGCTTGGCGAATTAAAAGACATGCCTAAAGTTCCAAAAAAAAGATACCAGCAAATTATGACACCTTATATGGAAAGCTTGGGAGGGTTGGGGTTGGAGATGATGTATCAAACTTGCACTGTTCAAGCTAATTTTGATTTTTTTTCTGAAGAAGATATGGCAAAGAAAGTTAATGTTTCAGCTGCTTTACAGCCTTTAGCCACAGGCCTTTTTGCAAATTCACCATTTAAGAATGGAGCTCCTAATGGCCACTTATCTTACCGAAGCTTAGTTTGGGATAACACTGATAAAAATAGAACTGGAATATTGCCTGGCATGTTAAAGGAAAAGTTTAGTTTTGAGGAGTATACAGACTATCTTTTAGGCGTACCTGTTTATTTTATTGCTCGAAATAATTCATACATTGATACAACTAAATATACTTTTAAAGACTTATTAGATGGTAAAAATAATCAAGTTAAGCCAGATGAAATTACAATAGATGACTGGTTGACACATGTTTCTACAATATTTACTGAAGTAAGATTAAAAACATATATTGAAATGCGTGGAGCTGACGCAGGGAGCTATGGCTCGCTATGTTCATTACCAGCATTATGGACAGGATTGTTATACGATCCTGAAACATTAGATGCTAGTCACGATATTATTAAAAACTGGAAGCTAAATGATATTTTAAATTTTAAGATCGAAAGTGCAAAAACAGGATTAGATGCGATAATAGATAATAAAAGTGGCTGGAGAATAACAGAAGAGATTTTAGAAATAGCAACTCATGGACTAGAAAAAAGAAAATATTTTAATGTATCTGGAGACAACGAAACAATATTCCTTGAATATTTATTTAATATTTTAAAGACTAAAGAAGTTGCAAGTTCAAGAATACTTAATAGATTTAAAGGCGACTGGAATAGTGATTTTAAAAAGCTTTATGAAGAGCTATCATTTTAATTAAGATGCTGCTGTTCCACCAACTGTTAAGTTGTTTACTAACATTGTAGGCTGACCAACACCAACAGGCACACTTTGCCCACCCTTACCACACGTACCAATTCCAGTATCCATTGCACTATCGTTGCCAACCATCGAAACCCTTTTTAATACATCTGGACCACTACCAATAAGTGTTGCCCCCTTAACTGGCTCACTTACTTTACCATCAACAATTTTATATGCTTCTGTGCATGTAAATACAAATTTACCACTGGTAATATCAACTTGGCCCCCACTAAAATCAACAGCATACAGACCATTCTTTACAGATTTAATAATTTCTTCAGGTGCCTTGTTGCCTGATAACATGTATGTGTTAGTCATTCTTGGCATAGGTGCATGAGCATAACTTTCTCTTCTGCCGTTCCCCGTAGGACTTACTCCCATTAATTTCGAGTTATGACGATCTTGCATGTACCCTGTTAGGATTCCATTTTCAATTAGGGTTGTGCAATTTGTTGGAGTTCCTTCATCATCAACACTTATAGAACCTCGCCTTGAATCAATGGTGCCATCGTCGACAACAGTTACTGATTCATGTGCAATCCTTTGCCCCATTAAATTTGAAAATGCAGAAGTTTTTTTCCGATTAAAATCACCTTCAAGACCATGTCCAATAGCTTCATGCAGTAGAACACCTGGATAGCCAGGACCCAATACAACATCCATTTCACCAACAGGAGAGTCAACTGACTGAAGATTAACTTCTGCTTGCGATAAAGCACCATCTACTTGCTGCTGCCAATAATCATCTTCTAAAAATTTTTGATAATCTACACGGCCACCAACACCACGACTACCAGATTCAAGTCTACCATTCTTTTCTAGTACTACAGATATACCTAGTCTCACCAAAGGTCTAATATCCTCAATAAAAATACCGTCTGGTCGATATATTCTAACAACCTGCCACTCACCACTAAGTGAAGCTGACACTTGTTTAACTAGAGGATTTTTAGCGCGAGTATACTCATCTATTTTTTGAAGTGTTTTTATTTTATTTTGGAATGTTTCTGAATTAACAGGATTTGAATCAGTATAAAGTTTCTTATTGGTTCGTGTAAAACTAGAATTAAAACTTCCATTGTTATTTTTAGTAATGAAGTTAACAGTATCACTAGCCTTTTTTAAAGAAGCTAAATCAATATCAGATGAATGGGCATAGCCTGTTGCTTCTCCAGAAATAGCTCTTAAGCCAAAGCCCTTAGAAACATCAAAAGAAGCACTTTTTAATTTTTGATCATCATAAACAAAGCTCTCACTTTCACAAAATTCTAAAAATAATTCACCATCATCAGCTTTATGAAGAGAATCACTAACAATTTTATCTATGGATCCAGACGTCAAATCACTATCATTAAAAAACAGCTCATCTGTATTAATATTGCTATGATTGGGGTTTATTTTTTTCTTGTTAGTCATTTGTTTTATATAGTTTAAAATATTAGATAATATGCCCTTTTTATTGCGTCATTCTGTAGCAAAAACAGTTCTATTAAATAAAATGTTAATGGCATTAATATTGCTATTGCAATTGAATAAAATAGCTATATTTACCTAGTAAATCAAGTTGTGATTATGAAAATACTTTTAAAGACATTATTGATACTTTTTACGAGTGCTACATTCACTTTAGCAGATAATATATCTGTCGACTGGCAGCTTGGGTTTCAAGAGCCAGCAACAGATTTAATGGCTGATGTTATTAATTTTCATAGTTATATTTTGCTTCCTATAATTACAGCAATTTCTATTCTTGTATTAGGCCTTCTTATTTATATTTATTTTAGATTTAACAGCGTCAGAAATCCTGTAGCATCGACTACTACACATAATACTGTCATTGAAATATTATGGACTGTAATTCCAGTTATATTATTAATTATAATTGCCATTCCCTCATTTAGAATTTTATACGTATCAGAAACGATACCAGATTCAGATATTACGATTAAAGCGACTGGACATCAGTGGTATTGGTCATATGAGTACCCTGATTACGGCGACTTCACAATTGATGCAAACATGCTTAGTGAAAGCGAGTTATCAGATCCTAAGTTAAGACTCTTAGAAACAGATACTCAAATTGTAGTTCCAGTAAACAAGGTCGTTAAATTATTAATTACATCAGACGATGTTTTGCATTCATGGACTATTCCAGCATTTGCAGTTAAAATGGATGCTGTTCCAGGTAGAATAAATGATACATGGTTTAAAGTTAATAAGGAGGGTATTTATTATGGTCAATGCTCAGAACTTTGTGGGCCAAGACATTCTTTTATGCCAATCAACGTGAAAGTAGTTTCGCAAGAAGAATTTGATGAGTGGATAGAATTTGCAAAAGAGGAATATGCTTCCATTGAATCAACTCAAATTAGGTTAGCTTCTAAATAAATTAAGGAAATAAAATGGCAGATATTATAGCAGATACTATTGACCACTCACATGAGCACCATCCAACAGGTTGGAGAAGATATCTTTATTCAACAAATCATAAAGATATTGGAACCCTATATTTAATATTTGCAATCATAGCTGGAGTGATTGGTGGTGCAATGTCTATTATAATGAGAATGGAGCTGATGTACCCAGGTGATGGAATTCTGGGTGGCGATCATAATCTTTATAACGTTCTAGTTACAAACCATGGCTTAGTAATGATTTTCTTTATGGTTATGCCTGCAATGATAGGTGGATTTGGTAACTGGATAGTGCCATTAATGATAGGTGCCCCAGATATGGCCTTTCCAAGAATGAACAATATTTCATTCTGGTTATTACCAGCATCATTTATACTTTTATTATCTTCATTATTTGTTGAAGGCACTGCAGGTGGACAGGGTGTTGGAGGAGGCTGGACTCTTTACCCTCCATTATCATCATCTCTTGGAGCACCTGGCCCAGCTGTTGATCTTGCAATATTCTCATTACACTTAGCTGGAGCTTCTTCAATATTAGGTGCAATAAACTTTATTACTACAATTTTTAATATGCGTGCACCGGGAATGACATTGCATAAAATGCCTTTATTTGTTTGGTCAATTTTAGTAACAGCATTCTTACTTCTTTTATCATTACCAGTTCTTGCAGGGGCAATTACAATGCTTTTAACTGATAGAAATTTTGGCACAGCTTTCTTCCAAGCTGAAGGTGGAGGAGACCCAGTTTTATTTCAACATCTTTTTTGGTTTTTTGGACATCCAGAAGTATATATATTAATTCTTCCTGGGTTTGGAATCATTAGTCATGTAGTTTCTACTTTTTCAAAAAAACCAGTATTTGGATATTTAGGAATGGCATATGCAATGGTTTCTATTGGATTTCTAGGCTTTATTGTTTGGGCACACCATATGTATACAGTTGGAATGAGTGCAGATATCAAAGCTTATTACATCTTTGCAACTATGGTTATTGCCGTACCAACAGGTATTAAAATTTTTTCATGGATAGCAACTATGTGGGGCGGCTCAGTTGAACTAAAAACTCCAATGCTGTGGGCAATGGGCTTTATATTTCTATTTACGGTAGGCGGAGTAACAGGGGTTGTTTTAGCGAATGCAGGAATTGACCATTCGTTGCATGATACTTATTATGTAGTAGCTCACTTTCATTATGTACTATCAATGGGTGCAGTTTTTGCAATATTTGCTGCTTTTTATTATTGGTTTGGTAAAATGTTTGGAAAAAATTATTCAGAATGGCTAGGTAAACTCCATTTTTGGCTTACCTTCATTGGTGTTAATATTATATTCTTTCCTCAGCATTTCTTAGGACTCGCAGGTATGCCTAGGAGATATGCAGACTATCCCGATGCTTATGCAGGCTGGAACTATGTATCTTCAATGGGATCATACTTGTCTTCAATCGGGCTATTGGTATTCTTTGTTATGTTAATACATGCCTTTGTTAAGAATGAGCAATGTGCAGATAATCCATGGGGAGAGGGTGCGGATACTTTAGAATGGACACTAAGTTCTCCACCACCATTTCATCAGTTTGAAGAATTACCTGAGATTAAATAATAGGATATATCCTTGTCAAATATAACAACTCTGGAACAAGAAAAAAATCTCGGCAATAATGGGGCAATCTTTAGAATAAAAGCTTACTTTTCCTTATTAAAACCAAGGGTAATGTCTTTATCTATCTTCACAAGCTTTGTTGGCATGATGATTGCACCAGGAGAGAAACCGCTTCTTATGAGTTGCCTAATTATTCTGGCAATATCGATCGGATCTGGAGCTTCAGGTGCACTAAATATGTGGTATGAAAGAGATACTGATAAACTTATGACAAGAACAATGAACAGGGCCATACCTGCTGGAATAATTTCCCCAAATAGTGCATTGATTTTTGGAACGGTACTATCATTGATATCAATAATTATTTTATATTATTCTTCTAATATATTGGCAGCGTCCTTATTATTATTGACGATAGTTTATTATGTTTTTGTTTATACAATATGGCTAAAGCGAAGAACGCCACAAAACATTGTTATAGGTGGAGCTGCTGGAGCATTCCCTCCAATGATAGGTTGGGCGGCTATCTCAGGATCTTTAACATATGAACCGATAATAATTTTTGTAATAATATTTTTATGGACGCCACCACATTTCTGGGCTTTAGCCTTATATCGCTCAGGTGAGTACAAGAAAGCAGGAATTCCAATGATGCCAGTTGTTGTTGGCCTCAAAAGAACATTAAATATGATTGTTATGTATAGTGTTATTTTATTTCCAGTGACAGTAAGTTTAGGATTATTTTATTCATACTTTTATACAATTGCTTCATTTAGTCTGAGTGTAATCTTTGTTTATCTGTCATTTAAGTTAAGAAGTGTGCCAATTGATAGTATAGATTTTGAAAAAAAAGCTCAGCAGTTTTTTTATTTTACAATTATATTTTTATTTAATATTTTTGCAATTTTACTAATTGATAGTTTGTTAATGTAATTTTGATATGGTAGATAAAAAAACAAAAAAGAAAAATATTTATACTGCAATATTCTTGGCATGCTTGATGATTGCTTTTTTTCTGTACACTATTTATAAGATTTCTAATATGACTTATCCATCATGAAAAGCACATTCCTAAGCCATATTAATAATAAAAATAATAGGTTGGCTTTTACTCTGTTATCTTTAGTTATGGCTATGCTTTTATTGGCATATGCCTCAGTGCCACTTTATAATCTATTTTGTAGAGTTACAGGTTTTGCTGGTACTCCAAATATTACCCTTGAAGAAAGTGAATATGTTTTAGACGAAAGAATTGAAGTAAGATTTGATGCAAATGTATCTTCGGACCTTAATTGGGATTTTTATCCAGAACAAAAAACACATAGTCTTAAAATAGGTGACGATTATACTGCAAATTATATAGCTGTTAATAATTCAGATATTCCAATCAATGGAACGGCTTCATTCAATGTTAGTCCAAATGATGCAGGTAAATACTTTAGTAAATTAGAGTGTTTTTGCTTTCTTAGGCAAACACTAAATCCTGGCGAAAAGAGAATAATGCCAGTAAATTTCTATATTGATCCAGAAATTGTTAATGATAAATTTATTGGCAACTTATCTGAGATCACTTTATCCTATACCTTTTATGAAACTTCTGATAACTAGAATTTATGAGCTCAAATAATTCAAAAGGTCATCAGTACCATTTAGTAGATCCAAGCCCATGGCCATTATTGGCCTCTATTGGAGCACTAATTCTGTGTTTTGGAGCTGTAATTTATTTTAGAACAGATAGTGCCTGGATTATGATCATAGGTCTTTTAGCGGTTATTTATGTCACTTTTATGTGGTTTAGAGACATCATTATAGAGGGTGAAAAAGATGGCCATCATTCAGCAGTTGTTCAGCTTGGATTAAGATATGGAATGACATTATTTATTGCTTCAGAAGTTATGTTTTTTGTGGCTTGGTTTTGGGCCTACTTTAATGCAAGTCTGTTTCCAACAGAACAAATTGGATCAGCATGGCCACCTGCTGATATTCAACTTCTAGATCCTTGGCATATTCCATTAATAAATACCTTAATCCTCCTTCTATCCGGCACAACTGCAACTTGGGCACATCACGCTCTTCAAGAAGGCCGCAGAAAAGAAGTTATCCAAGGTTTGATTTTAACAGTTATTTTAGGTCTTATTTTTTCTGGCTTTCAAGCTTATGAATATATGCATGCTCACTTTGACTTTGCTGGACATATTTATGGATCAACATTCTTCATGGCAACAGGATTTCATGGATTTCATGTAATTATAGGAACAATATTTTTAGCTGTATGCCTTGGAAGGGCCATTGCGGGGCACTTTAAAGCAGATCATCATTTTGGGTTTGAAGCAGCAGCTTGGTATTGGCACTTTGTAGATGTAGTCTGGCTCTTCTTATTTGCTGCTATATATGTATGGGGCTCATATTAAAGAGTTAGTCTTTGATAAAAAACTTTTTCTTTCATTCACTATTCTCAGTTGCTCTAGTCTCATTAGTTTTTTTAGGCATTTGGCAAATTCAAAGACTTGAATGGAAAACAAATCTTTTAAACTTAATTAAAGATGGTGAATCAGAAGAATATATAGATTATCCATTTGATGAAGAAAAAAAGCTTTATTCCTATAAAAAATCATTAGTTTCTGGAAAAATAGATCACAGTAATGAGTTGCACTTTTTTAATATCAATAATAATGGTCAGTCAGGCTATAATATTATAATTCCTTTAATTTCTAATGGTAAAACTATTTATGTAGATTTGGGATGGACTAGTTTTACCAATGTTAATAAAAAAGAATTTCAATTTAGATCTCTAAAAAATGTATTAAATTTTAAGGGAATACTTATTTATTCAAAAGATAGAAAAATATTTTCTCCAATTCCAGATGTTGAAAAAAATAATTGGTATCTTATGAATGTAAATGAAATGAATAATTATACAAATCTAAATGGACAAAAGTATATTTTAAAAGTCTTGGATCAAGAGTATTATGCAGATTTATTAAATGAGTTTTCTGCTATAAACATTCCAAATAATCACCTACAATATGCAATAACATGGTTTGCTCTAGCCTTGGCTATTGCTTGCTTGTATGTAACCTTTATTTATCAAAATATTTATAAAAAATGAAATATTTAAGTACTAGGGGGGCAGGAAATGACCTCACATTTAAAAATATCCTCTTTGCTGGACTAGCTTCTGATGGCGGTTTATACGTTCCTGAAAAATGGCCAGTCATAGATTTTAATAAATTAAAATCATTAAATAGCTATTCTGATCTTGCCTTAGAAATTATTTACCCATTTATTAACAATGATATCGGTAAAGAAGAGCTTAAAAAACTAATTGATAATGCTTACGCGGACTTTAGTAAGAAAGATATTATTACATTTAAAATGCTCAAACAAAAAGAAACTTTAGTAGAGCTTTTTAATGGCCCAACCCTTGCATTTAAAGATTTTGCTATGCAGCTTATAGTCCCAATTTTTGATTATTATTTGTCAAAAGAAAATAAAAAATTAAATCTTATTGTAGCAACTTCTGGTGATACAGGGTCTGCAGCCATAAGTGCAGTTCAGGCTAGTCCTAATATAAATATTTTTTGTCTTTTTCCTAAAGGCAGAATATCAAAATTTCAGAGAAAACAAATGTCAACTTTATATGGAAAAAATATATTTCCAATTGAAATAGATGGCACTTTTGATGATTGCCAGAATATAGTTAAGACAATATTGATAGATAAAGTTTTTTCAGAAGAGTTTTATATTGCTGCTGTTAATTCAATTAACTGGTCTAGAGTCATGATTCAAATAGTTTATTACTTTCATACATTGATAGTTAACAATGTCACTTTTGATGAGCCAATAAATTTCTCTGTACCAACTGGTAACTTTGGAGATATTTATGCAGGGTATGTTGCCTATAAAATGGGTCTGCCTATAAACAAGTTAATAATTGCAACAAATGAGAATGATATACTTGATCGATTTCTTAAAACAGGAGTTTATTCAATTGGAGAGGTTACAAAAACAACCAGTCCAAGCATGGACATAGCAATTGCTAGTAATTTTGAACGTTTATTATTTGATTTGTGTAACAAGTCTACATCTGAAACTTCTGCTAAAATGATTGAATTAGATGAGGCTAAAAGATTTTCCTTAAATAACTCTCAAGTAAATAAGGCAAAAAATATTTTTGATTCAAAAAAAGTATCACAAGAAGAAGTTAGTAAGCTAATTCAAGAAACTTATAATAAGTTTAATTATATAATTGACCCACATACTGCAATTGGTTTAAGTGCCTCAAGATCAATTAATGACTCGTTATCTAATAACTTTATTCTAAGCACAGCTCATCCAATAAAATTTTCTGAAACAGTTGAAAAGGCAATTGGTAGATCTATGGATGAACATGAAGAATATGCTGACATGTTTAAAAAAGAAGAGAAATTTTACAGCTTAGATAATTCGACCAACAAGGTTAAAGAAATTATTAAAAGTAATTATAATAGATAGTAGTAATGTCATTTTTAAATGCCTATAGCTTGAAGAAAAATTTATTTGAAATTAATGGGTCTAAAGTAATTTTGCGTGCACCTCAATATGGAGATTGGAAGGCATGGGCAGAGCAAAGAAAGACCAATAAAAAATATTTACAACCATGGGAACCACTATGGACTTTATATGAACTTGAGAGAAGTTCATTTGTAAAGAGAGTTAGGATGTTTGAAAGGTTATCATTGCACGATGAGGCATACTCTTTTTTAATCTTTAAACGTGATATGCATGAATTTATTGGAGAAATAAATATCAGCAATGTACAGCGTGGAGTAATCCAATCTTGTTCTATTGGCTATTGGATTTCAAAAGACTCTGTGGGCAAGGGGATGATGTCGGAATCTTTAGAATTGGCAAAAAGTTTTATATTTAATGAGCTTAAACTCCATCGCATTGAAGCGGCTTGCCTCCCACATAACGAACCATCACTTAAAGTTCTTTTAAAGAATGGGTTTATTGTAGAGGGTACGGCACGTAAATTATTGAAAATAAATGATAAATGGCAGGATCATACAGTCCTTTCCTTTATTACTGATGATCTTAATAATTAATTAGTTTAGCTCAATCTTTCCATCGTGACCATCAACAAAGAAATCAGCTAATGGCTTTGCATCAGGAGTTGCTAAATATTCATCTAACTTAGTTTTGCCTGAGGCAATTAAGGTGCTGTCATCAACACACATATTTCCTGTGAATTTCTTTGAGTCTTGGGTAAGAATAATATAAGCAGCATCAGCCATAATCTCAGGTTTACGACACTGGCTTAGACCTTTGTCCTCTAGGGTTGATCCAAGAATATTTCTTACTGCGGATGTATCAATCATTGTTCTTGGCCACAATGAATTAACAGCAATTGCAAAGGGCCTTAGCTCTTCTGACATACCTAATGTACACATACTCATTCCATATTTAGCCATTGTATAAGCAACATGAGGTTTAAACCACTCAGCTGACATATTTAGTGGCGGACCAAGATTTAGAATATGTGGGTTATCTGATTTTTTAAGATGTGGAATACAAGTTTTAGAGACTAAAAAAGTTCCCCTTGTATTGATGTTATGCATTAAATCATAACGTTTCATATCTGTGTGCAGAGTTGAACTAAGATTAATAGCACTTGCATTATTTATGCAAATATCAATTCCACCAAATTTTTTAACAGTCTCCTCAACAGCAAAATTTACTTGTTCTTCAAATCTAATATCAGTTTTAATACCTACAGCATTACCGCCAACTGCATTTAATTCTTCAGCTGCAGTATGAATTGTTCCAGGCAATGTTGGATGTGGCACATCTGTTTTTGCTGCTATAACAATATTAGCCCCATCTTGAGCAGCTCGTTTTGCAATTGCAAAACCAATGCCACGAGTAGCACCGGTTATAAATAAAGTTTTACCTGATAGATTGTTCATATTTCTCCTTAAGTTTATTATTTAATTTTTGTTATGCATTGCCACCAAAAGAAGACAGGTATTTTGCATCAATGCCAAGTTCGGAAATACTTGTATTCCATTTTTCAGCTGATTTACAATTAAATATAAAATTTTTAGAGGCATTACCTATCAGCCATTCATTGTTAGCTATTTCTTGTTCCAATTGTCCGGATTCCCATCCTGCGTAGCCAAATAAAACCATTTTGTTATCTGGTTTTTCATAATCACTAATGTTTTCTAGCACATCAGTACTTGTTGAAAGGCTAATTTCTGGTGTTATTGATTCTGTGCTATCTTCATTATAATCATTTGAGTGAAGGACAAACCCCTTAGTTATATCAACTGGCCCTCCAAGAAAAATGTCTAAATTGTAGTCAGCATTCTTTATCTTTTTTAAACCTAAATCTGAAGAAAGTTCATGCAGATTAATTTGTTTTAATGGCTTATTAAGAATTAAGCCAAAAGTACCACTACTATTGTGACTGTAAATAAATATTACTGTATTTTTGAATCTTGTATCTGGCATATTAGGCATAGCTATTAGCAGCCTGCCTGCAATATATTTTTCCTGAATATTCATTAGATTCTATTCATATAATTATTATTGTGACTTGTCCTTATAATTATATATTGATAATATGTTGTATTATTAATCAAAATTATATATTTCCAATATAATTAAACCTATTTAGAAAGATAAAACATTATGTCAATTAAAGTTGGTGATCAAATTGTTAGCGAACCTTTAACCATACCTTCAAAAGAAAAAGGTGTTACTTCATTAAATTTGCAAGAATTTTCAAAAGGAAAAAAAGTAGTTATATTTGCTGTTCCTGCAGCATTTAGTCCAACTTGCTCTCAGACACATTTACCAGGTTATATTGAGAATCATAATAAATTAAAAGAAAAGGGAATTGATGAAATAATTTGTGTATCTGTGAATGATAATTTTGTCATGAATGCATGGGCAAAAGATCAAAATTCAGGTGATAAGGTAATCCTTGCTGCTGATGGTAGCGCTAAATTTACTAAAGCAGTTGGTATGGATGCTGACTTAGAAGTATTTGGTTTAGGAGTAAGATCCAAAAGATACTCAATGCTTATTGAAGATACTGTAATTAAAAGTATTAATATTGAAGAAAAACCAGGACAAGCTGATTTGAGTGGTGCTGAAAAAATGCTTGAAGTTATTGGATAGCTATATCGCCGAAGTAGCTAGGTAGTCAGCTCTTTCATTTCCAAAATTCCCATCATGACCCTTAACCCAATTCCAGGTTAGTTTGTGAGTCTGAATTAATGTATCGAGCTTGATCCAAAGATCTTTATTTTTAACAGGCTTTTTTTGTGCTGTCTGCCAACCATTTTTTTTCCAGTTGACCATCCAACTATTAGCACCATCAATAACATATTTTGAATCAGTAAAAAGATTGATTTTAGATATATCAGAGAAATAACTCAATGCCTCTATAATTGCCTGTAATTCCATTCTATTATTTGTAGTCTCACTTTCATTTCCTGATAGTTCAACAATTTCACCATTATTATCAATATAAACACCCCAGCCACCAGGACCGGGATTACCTGAGCAAGCCCCATCAGTATAAATATTTATATCTTTATTAGAGGCCATACTCACTTACATTTTTAACGGATTGATGAAATTTAAGTTTCTCATAATATTCTAATGGGTCTTTTGCAGACACAAGATCTTCCTTGTTATGATTTAGTTTGTCATACAATCTTGTTAATAGGAATCTTAACCCTGCTGCTCTAGCTAGTGTAGGCAATGCCTCTAACTCCTCAATAGAAATTTTTCTAATAGAATTATATTTTTTAAGAAATAACATTGCTTTTGAGACATTAAATTCATTATTTCTTTCAAAGCACCATGCATTTAAACAAATTGCTATTTCATAGGCAAAATAATCATTGCATGCAAAGTAAAAGTCAATAATGCCAGATAATTTATCATTAGTAAAAAATACATTATCAGGAAATAGATCTGCATGGATAATTCCAGATGGCAAGCTTATTGGGAGTTTGTCTTTTAAATAATTATACTCATTATTTATTGTTTCTAATAAATTTTCAGGTACATCAGATTTAAATGAATTAACTTCAGTAACAAGTCTATTTAAGTGCTTAATACCAAGTGAGTTTTCTCTTTTAATATTTAGCTTATCAGAAGATAAGTGAAACCTTGCCAAGTTTTCACCCAATTCACCACAATGCTTAGGGTTTATTTTTTTTAATGAGTGACCCTCTAGAAATGATGTCAGTACTACAGGTTTATTCTTTATATAATTATAGAGTTTTCCAGAACTATCTTGAATTACTTGAGGGCATTTAATCCCACTATTTTCTAAGTGATTCATAAGTTTAAAAAAGAAAGGGAGATCATCTTCATTTGTTCTTTTTTCGAAGATTGTTAGGATAAATTTAGAATGATTATTTTCTAGAAGGTAGTTCGAGTTTTCAACGCCTTCTTTAATTCCAGTAAATTTATTAATCTCACTAATATCATAGTTTTCCAACAGTGAGTCCAAATCATCCTTTGATATTTCTGTATATACCGCCATATTATAGTTATAGCTTATGTTCGATTGAGTTGGAATGAAGTTTTAATAAAACTAATAAGATAGAACTTATTATATCTTTAGTTTTTCTAGATCTTTAAGGCTATCTGTAAATATTTTATCTGTTTTTTCTGATGATAAGTTTTTAGATACAAGTTTTTCAGCAGAATCTATCGACTTTTCAATAATAGTTTCACGAATTCTTGCTATTGCTTGTATTTGGGCCTGGTTAATTTTTTCAATGGATTGAGCCTCTTGTCGTCTGACCATCTCCTCACCCTTACTGAGGGCTATGGCTTCATATGCTTTAGCCCTGTCTTTTGCAGAAGATATGATGTTCTCAGCTTCTTTCTCTGCTGCTTCTTTTTTTCTCTGGTACTCAGCTAGGAGTGAATTTGCTTCCTCTTTCAATTTAATGGCATCACTTAATTCTTGTTCAACTTTCTTAATCTGTTCATCTAGTAGCTTTGTAACCATTGAAGGTACTTTTAGATATATTGCTATTGCTATAAATATAATAAATGCAACTAACGTCCAAGATGCAGGTTGTGAGAAAAATTCCATAATACTAGTTTAAATACTTTCTAACTTCTTCTTCGCTAATTTTTTCATTAATAAATTTTTCAACAATAAATTGAGTTGTTTCAACTGTTTTTATAATTATATCTTCTATAGCATCATTTTCTTTTTTCTTTAAGGTCGCTTGAGATTCATCAATCAACTTTTTTAGCTTTTGTTCATTTTCTTGCTTAGATAAGTCAGTTTTTTTATCTATTGTAGATTTGGTAGAATTATAAATTTCAGTAGCTTCTGTGTTGCTCTCAGTAATTTTAGCCTCATACTCACTTAGTATAGATTCAGCTTCAATTTTTAGTTCATCAGCATCATCTATATCTGTTGAAATCTTGTCTTTACGCTCTTCAACAGTCGTTCTTAGCTTTGGAATTGCAAATTTCCACATAAATAAATATAAAATTCCAAAAGTTACAATTAGCCAAAATATTTGTGAAGGATAGGTTCCTATATCCATTTGAGGCAATCCACCACCTTGACCTTCAGCCATAGAATTGGCTGAATATAGAGACAAGATGGTGATAATTGAAAACTTAATGTAATTCATATTTTTTAGTGTCAATTAGATGATTACCCAAACAAGATAAGAAAAGCTATAACAAGTGCAAATAATGCAATTGCTTCAACTAAAGCAAAGCCAAGTAGTACTTGGCCAAAAGCTTGTTGTTGAACAGACGGGTTTCTAAAGATGCCCGAAATATATGCTCCAAATACAGTTCCTAAACCTATGCCAGGTCCTGCCACTCCTATTGTAGCCAATCCGGCTCCAATTAATTTTGCTGCTTCTACTTCCATTTTTCTTCCTTTCGTTTTTTTATAATTAATTTATTTTTAATGATGCGGGTGAAGCGCATCATTTAAATATATGCATGTTAAAATTGTAAATATGTAAGCCTGTAAAAAGGCTATAAAAGTTTCGAGAGCGTAAATTGCAACTAGGCCGGCAAGAGGAATAACCCCAAAGAAGCCCATCATTACTATAAAGCCTGCAAATATTTTTATTATACTGTGACCAGCTAGCATGTTAGCCATAAGTCGTACCGATAAGGCTATAGGTCTTGATAAATAAGAAATTATCTCAATAGGTATGATTACAGGTGCCATATATATTGGAACACCACTTGGATAGAACATACGTAAATAACCAAAACCATTTTTTACAAAGCCCAAAATAGTAACACCTATAAAAATTAAACCCGCAAAAGCAAAAGTTACAGCAAAATGACTAGTGACTGTAAATGTGTAAGGGACTAGACCAATTAAATTGCAGAAAAAAATAAACATAAATAGTGAGAAGACAAATGGAAAGAAAGCCCTGCCTTGATCACCAACATTTGTTCTCAGTAAATTAGCAATGAACTCATAAGATAGTTCGCACATTATTTGGAATCTATTGGGGATTATAGATCTTTTTGATAAGCCTAAAATAAAGAAGAACATTACTGCAATAACAGCAATAACCATGAACTGTGAAGAGTTTGTAAAAGAAATATCTACGTTACCAATCTTAATGGGTGCAATTGTTGTTATTACAAATTGGTGAATCGGATCAATTAAATTTGGTGATTTTTCAGCAGACATTGTTGTATTTTTTAGTTATTTTGCATTGATTTTGCAACCCTAAAAACATTTAATATTCCTGCAAAACTTCCTAATAAAAAGAATATAATTATGAATAAAGGTCGGGTATTAAAGTAATTATCAAGAATCAGGCCAATACCAATACCAATTGCCATAGCTGCGACAATTTCCACAATAAGTTTCATTACCTGCCCAAGAGGAGAAGGCTGTATGTCAGGATTATTTTTACCTCTAATCCGCTCTTTTGCTGTATTTATTTTTTTTTCTAGATCTTTTAGACGTATTTCATCTTTTGGCATTAGGCAACAGCACCAATTTCCTCAGCACGTTTTAGGTCCACAGAAACTATCTGACTAACGCCTCTTTCAGCCATAGTTACTCCAAATAACCTGTCCATTCTTGACATAGTTAAGGCATGGTGAGTGATAATCATAAATTTGGTTTGAGTTTTAGCACTAATATCATCAAGCAAGTTGCAAAATCTTTCAACATTTGCATCATCTAATGGTGCATCCACCTCATCCAATACACAAATTGGAGATGGGTTTGTTAAGAAAATTGCAAAAATTAAAGACATTGCAGTCAAAGCTTGCTCTCCTCCAGATAATAACGACATTGACTGTAATTTTTTTCCAGGAGGACTTACCATCATCTCAAGGCCTGCTTCAAGTGGATCATCGGCATCAACTAATTCAAGGTGCGCTTTTCCACCATTAAATAATTTAACAAAAACATCTTTAAAGTGATTATTAACTTCTTCAAAAGCCTTAAGTAATCTAGTTCTACCTTCCTTATTTAGATCTTCAATTGATTCTCTCATTTTTTTAATTGCTGAGTCCAGCTCATTTTTTTCAGTACTCATATTTTCTAGCTCATCGTCTATCTCTTTTGTTTCTAAATCAGCCCTAAGATTAACCGCACCCATTGTCTCACGCTGCTGCTTTAATCTTTCTAATCTAGATTCAGTTCTTTCCAAATTAGATTGCATTGTTTCAAGATCATCCGATATTTCTAACTTCTGAATAATATCCTGTGGTTTGCAATAAAATTTTTCAAGTGAATCGCTATCTAGTTCTTTTAATCTAGCTTCAGCAAGTTCTTTTGTTGCTTCTGTTCGACCTTTTGACTCTCTTATATTAGCAAGATCATTTTGAGATTTTCTAAGAATGTTTTCAATAAGTTTAAGCTCATTATCAGCTTCAGCTAGTCTATCCGCAGCAAATTGTCTTTCAGTTTCAGCATAGCCTTTAGTTTCAATTAATTGACCTCTACGCTGAGCAATTTCTTCAGGTCTATTTGAAATTTTTTTTAATTCTTCTTCTGACTTTTTCTTTCTGAGATCTAGTTCTTCAATATGTTCATTAGAAGATTTAATAGTTTTGTTTAATCTTTGAAACTCATAAGCCCAGTCACTGTATTTTTGCTCAATATCTTTTTGCCTTAGTTTTTCTCTTAACTCCAATGATAATGTGGCAGCATTTTTTGCATCATTACTTGCTTTATCATATGCAACTTTTGCTCTATCAGAAATTTCTTCAGCCTCAGATACTTTTTTCGATACTTCTCCAAGACTTCCATAAAATTTCTCATTAAATATTTTAGTCCAATGGGATGGATCATCATATCCCTCAACTTCATTTAAAGTAGATTGTTTTGACTTAGTATTTTCATTTGAAACTATCGTTCTTTGCCAATCATCTCTTTTTGAGTTTTTAATAATATTATATTGTTTTATATTTTTTTCTAAATCAGCAATTTGGTTTTCTAGTAAATCTTTTTCTTCTTTAAGTAGGTCAATTTTATCACTATCTATTTCATGGATACCATGATCACCATCAACATCATTTTTTTTTGCATTTAGTATTTCAAGGTCTTTAGAAGCATCTTTTAACTGAAACTGCTCTCTTTCAAAATCACCTATAATTTGTTGAATTGATTGCTCTAACGCATTTTTGGCTTGCTTTATTCTTTCTTCCTCATGATCTAGAGATTCTCTTTCTAGATTAATTCTATTTAACCTAGCTGCAGCTTCAATTTCTTTTTCTCTTAAAGGTTGAATCTTTTCATTAGATTTAGCTTGGTTGGTTGTTGCCTGGGTAACCTCTAATGTATATTTCTGTATCTGAGCTTCATTAGTTTTTAAATTATCATTAGATTTTTCAAAAGATTCTTTTAAGTTGTACCACTTAAGGTACATGACAATTCCTTCAAGACGATTAATCTCTGTAGATATTGACTTATAAGTCTCAGCCTGCTGAGCTTGCTTCTTTAAGTTAGATATTTGAGAGCTCAGCTGCCTCATGATATCCTTTAGCCTCTGTAAATTTGTTTCTGCAGCCCTAAGTTTTAATTCAGCCTCATGTCTTCTTGAGTGAAGTCCAGATATACCAGCAGCCTCTTCTAAGACAGTCCTTCTATCAATAGGCTTTGCATTAATTAGTGCACCAACTCTTCCCTGACTAATAAGTGATGGGGAGTGAGCTCCGGTTGAAAGGTCTGCAAATAACCTCTGAACATCCCTAGCTCTAACTTCTTTTCCATTAATTCTGTACTCAGATCCTCGATCTTTTTCTATCTTTCTTTTAACTTGAATCTCTTCGTCTTGATTATATTCAGATGGTGCAGTTCTATCTTTATTGTCTAATGAAATAGTAACCTCAGCATTGTTTCTTGATGGTCGATCAGCTGTTCCGGAAAATATTACATCCTCCATTCCTGTGCTTCGCATACTTTTAGGAGAAGTTTCTCCCATACACCACCTAAGAGATTCAACAACATTTGATTTACCACAGCCATTAGGACCAACAATTCCTGTAAGCCCTTCTTCAATAATAATTTCTGTTGGATCAACAAAAGATTTAAAACCAACTACTTTTATTTTCTTAAATTTCATGTTTAATCAATATAGCCTTTTAATATTTCATCTATGCGTTCATTAGAGAGATTTCCTTCATAAAGATCACCATTAATAATAAAACTTGGAGTTGAGTTAACTTTATATTTTTTAGCAGAATCTAAGCTTGTTTGTATCAAGGTATTTAAATCCTCATTTAAAATGCAGCTTTCATATCTTTCTTTAGATACACCAAATAGAGCGCCTTGTTTTAACAGTTCAGGCTCACTTTTGTCCATGGCATCTTTCCACGTTTTAGCGTCTTTTGTTATGAACCATTTTTTTTGATTCTTTAAAAGAGTCTTATCAAACTCAAACAAACTATCTTCATTAGTACAGTAAAGTAACTTAAAAGCATTTAAATCAAGTGGGTTTAAAGGCAGTGGCCTTAATTCAAAATTTATAAGCCCAGTATCAATATAGTTTTCTTTTAGATGAACAAACCCATTGCTTGCAAAATCTGCACAATGACTACAAGTTAATGATCGGTATTCAACCACATGTATACTTGAATCTAAATTACCAATAACCATAGGAATAGATAGATTGCTATCACTCTCAAAACTCCATGAATTTTTTGCTAAAGTCTGTGCTGTGGCAGAACACAGGCTTAAAATTACTAATATTCTTAATATATGGCTCATTATCGTTTCCTTTACCTACATTTAGTGTTAGTTATGACCTTCTCAGTACAATATATTGAATATACATAATTGTTACTTATTTATACAGAATAATCTCATTTCCATTAATTATATTGTAGATAAAAATTGTGGCTAAATTTTAATTTTTGCTAACTTTGCGAGCAATTTTTTGGAAACTCTGTTGAAGTCTAGGGTGGGATGAGAGTGATCCAAATTTTTTAGAATCAATCTTAAGTTCATCATCTAACATATTGTTATTATTTGAAGTATGAATGTCTTTTGAATCAAGGCGCTCCTGTATAATAGTTATTTTACTAATAGCATTGTAGCCAAAGAAACCATTAATCTTAGAAATGACCTTTGTTTTACTGTGTTCTATTGCGAACGCTATTGTTGGATCTGCTTTAATCTCTAATGTGGCAATTTCTTTTAAGCTCAGTTGAGATTTTTTAATTTTATTTGGCTTTGTTAGTTGGTAGTATTCAATACCTATAATTTCTTTCCAAGATTTAAGTAATTCAATTTCAAAAAAACCACGTTTTTTTAAATTTTTTTTTGCTTCCTCTGGTAGAAATTTTGATAAAGGATTTAATCCGTAATGTCTTTTTTTATATGCCATGAAAATTCACTTAAAATCTAAATCATCTTATCACGATCTCACCCAATCTAAATTATTTTTTAGTAAATATTTAAAGTGTTGGTTTCGCAAAAACCAAAGGAAACTGCCATGGAGATCTAGCAAAAAAGATCCAGACTATGCTTATAAAATACTAATAAGTGAATTTATGCTGCAACAAACAGGTGTAAAAACAGTTGTTCCATATTTTCAAAAATTTACTAATAAATGGCCAGATATTGTCTCTTTGTCAAAAGCTAATGAGAATGAGATTTTAAGGTATTGGCAGGGACTAGGTTACTATAGTCGAAGTAGAAACTTACTTAAAACAGCAAAAATTATTAATAGGGATTATAATGCTAATATACCCAGTAGTTTAGAAGAGCTAATTTTATTGCCAGGTATTGGTGATTATGCATCAGCAGCAATTAGATCTATAGGATTTAATAAAAAAGCAACCGTAATAGATGGAAATGTTAAACGGGTAATTGCTAGATTCTTTTCCCTAGAAGGAACGCTGGCATCAAACTTTGATGATATTTCTTACTTAGCTAAAATGTTAACACCAAGTAAAGGTAATGCTGATTATTCCCAGGCAATTATGGAATTTGGTGCTTTAATTTGTAAACCAAAACAACCAGAGTGCAAATTATGTATATTGAGAGAAAAATGCCTATCGTTTAAATATGGTCTTGTTTTAAGTATTCCAGAGGCTAAAAAAAGAATAAATAAAAAGAAATTAAAATGTGATTCTTTTTTAGCCATTAATAACAATCAGTTTGTGCTAATCATAAAACGAAAAGAGCAAAATTTACTAAAAGATATGTGGCAATTACCTTCTAGTGATTGGATTAGTGAGATGAGCGTAAGAAAACTTTCTTCTCAAATACCATTTAAGTCAAACTGGATCCAACAGAAAAAAAAAATTAATTATAAGTTTAGTCACATTAATCTTTTAAATACAACCTATGTAACTAAAGTAAAAACTAAAATCAAATTAGATCATCTTGAATATAAATGGATAAATTTGAAAAAATTAGATAGTTATCCTTTAGTGACTTTAACTAAAAAGATTCTTTTAGATAATAATTTAATTTAGTTGAATTCAGATCTAATTTGCTGCCTAAGTAAGTCAATAGGCTTTAATTCACCCTCAACATCAAAATGCCAAAAGGTCCAACCATTACAAGCCTGAGCATCTTGAACTTGTGCACCTATTTGATGAATTGATCCTGTATTTTTATTGTGTGCTATAGAACCATCTGCTCTAACTTTTGCTTTATATTTTTTTGATGAATCATACAAACTTGAACCAGGTTCAATCAGTTTCCTTTCAATTAGCCAACCAAATGGCACGCGTGGTTCAGCTTTTTTTGATGTTGTTATAGAAATCGAATCATTTTCATAAGGAACTATTTTACCTATCCTTTTTTTAGCATGTGAAATATATTTTGCTTCACGTTCAATTCCAATGAATGAACGGCAGAGTCTTTTTGCAACAGCACCAGTTGTTCCGGTGCCAAAAAACGGATCAAGAATAACATCACCGCGGTTGGTCGAAGATATAATAACACGATGCAATAAAGATTCAGGCTTTTGAGTAGAATGCACTTTTTTTCCATTGGTGTCCTTTAATCTTTCATGGCCATTACAAATTGGCAAGAACCAGTCTGACCGCATTTGTGTATTTTCATTCAATGATTTCATAGCTTCATAATTGAAAACATATTTTTTTGAATCTTTATTTTTAGAAGCCCAAATCATTGTTTCATGTGCATTTGTAAAGCGAGTCCCCTTAAAGTTAGGCATAGGATTTGCCTTTTGCCAAATGATATCATTTAAAATCCAGTAACCAAGATCTTGCAAGATATAGCCTATTCTAAATATATTATGATAAGAGCCAATAACCCATATAGTACCATTGGGTTTTAAAATTCTCTGAGCTTCTTTTAGCCAGGCTCTTGAAAAGTCATCGTAAGCCTTGAAACTATCAAATTGATCCCATTTATCATTAACTGCATCTACCTTGGAAGAATCTGGTCGAGTTAGTTCATTTTCTAACTGAAGATTGTAAGGTGGGTCTGCAAAAATAACATCTACACTGTTGTCTGGTAAAGTTTTTAGATGCTCTAATGTTTCTCCTGCTAAGATTTGATTAAGCGGAAGTGCCGTTAAATTTTTGACTATTTTCATAAAAATAATATGATTCATATTATTTTTAAGGTCAATAACTTAATAGACTCAATATGTTACAAGATAATCTTAATTCAACATCTTGTATATAGGTGCAAAAGTTTTTCGATGTATAGGGGTTACACCCAAATTGTGTAGCGCCAAAAGGTGCTGCTTTGTTCCATATCCAGAATTATTTTCCCAATGGTAGCCAGGATATTTAATCGCTAAATCTTCCATTAAACTATCTCTGAAAACCTTTGCAACAATTGAAGCTGCTGCAATCGATAGGGACTTGCTATCGCCCTTAATAATAGGAAACATATTGTAGCTTAAGTCAGGTAATTTATTCCCATCAATCAATATTGATCCAGGTTTTGAATCTAAGGCAAGAATAGCTCTTTTCATTGATAGTAAGCTAGCTTGTAAAATATTTAGTTTATCGATTTCTTCAACGGAAGCTATACCAATTGCATAGTGATGATTGTCAATAAGATCTTTGTTTAATAGCTCACGTTTTTTTTTAGTTAATTTTTTTGAGTCATTTATTCCATTGGGAATTTTTTCTTCATTCAGTATAATTGCAGCGGAAACAACTGGACCAGCCAAAGGTCCTCTTCCAACTTCGTCAACGCCTATAATAGGAGCTATGTAGTTTTTATCGAATGAATAAGTTGGTTCCAATTTATTTACTTATACTATCTCTTACATTTTGAAGGTCTGTCCATACATGCTTTTTTTGCTTTGGTTGTCTTAGTAAAAATGCTGGATGAAAAGTTGGCATAGTTTGAATTTTTTTACCATTAACATCTAGTGAAAACCATTCTCCCCTAATCTTTGTTATAGGCGTATCATTCTTTAAAAGAGCATAAGTAGAGGTGCTTCCTAAAAGCAAAAGCACTTTTGGATTTATCAGCTCAATATGCTTTAATATTATTGGGAGACAGATTTCTATCTCTTCTTTTGTCGGACGACGATTAGCTGGTGGGCGCCAAGGGATAATATTCGCGATATAAACCTTCTCACGATCAAGATCAATTGCGTTTAGCATTTTATCTAATAACTTACCACTTCTGCCAACAAAAGGTTTTCCTTCAAGATCCTCATCATGACCAGGAGCTTCTCCTATTAGCATTATTTTAGCCTTTTCATTGCCATCAGAAAATACTGCATTAGTTGCACTTTTATATAAATCACATCCTTTAAAATTATTGATATATAATTTCAATTCTTCAATATTTTGAATTTTAGATAATTGTTTTTCTGTACTCAATTTAACTAATTGCACTTTATTTGATGCATTAATTTTAGGTTTTTTATTTAATTTAGGGCTTATTATTTCAAATCTATTTATAGGCGAATTAGACAAATTATCACTTATGCCGCTTTCTCTGAGTACTCTTAAGGTCTTTAGGTTGCTTTTTATTTTATTTTTCCCCATTATTTTTAATAAAATTGACTCATATTCTTGAATTATTGTATCAGTAATTTAAATAATACTATTAGATAATCAAAATGAATACAGAAAACCAACGTGAGTCGATGGAATATGACGTAGTTATCGTCGGTGCAGGTCCTGCTGGACTAGCCACAGCCATTAGATTGAAGCAGCTAAATGCAGAAACAAATGTATGCATAGTAGAAAAAGCATCTGAAGTTGGAGCCCATATTTTAAGTGGTAATGTATTTGAAACTAAAGCTTTAGATGAGCTTTTACCTAATTGGAGAACTATGGATGGATGCCCAGTAAAAACCCAAGTTAACTCAGAAAAGTTTTTATTTTTATCTAAGAAGAGACACTTTAGTTTCCCCACTTTTTTATTGCCACCCGTACAACATAACAAAGGAAACTATATAATAAGTTTAGCAAATCTATGTCGTTGGTTCGGACAAGTTGCTGAAAATCTTGGTGTTGAAATTTATCCTGGGTTTGCAGCATCAGAAGTATTATTTAACGAGGATGATTCAATTAAGGGTGTAGCAACTAATGACATGGGTCGTGATTCTAATTATGAAAAAAAAGATTCTTTTGAGCCTGGAATAGAGCTGCATGCAGCTGTAACTGTTTTTGCTGAAGGCTGTAGGGGACATTTAGGCAAATCATTAATTGAAAAATATAACTTAGCTGAAAATAGCGATCCTCAACAATATGGAATTGGACTAAAAGAAATATGGGATATTCCTAAGGAAAATCACAAAGAAGGCCAAGTTATACACACAACAGGATGGCCACTAGAGAATGATACTTATGGTGGAAGCTTTATTTATCATGCTGAAAATAAACAAGTATTTATTGGGTATGTTGTTGGGTTAGATTATAAGAATCCGTACCTATCTCCATTTGAAGAATTTCAAAGATTCAAGACTCATCCTGCAGTTTCTAAGATATTAAAAGGTGGGAAAAGAGTTTCATATGGCGCAAGAGCTCTTATAGAGGGTGGACTACAAAGTTTACCAAAAATGTATATGCCAAATGGATTATTGATAGGCTGTGATGCTGGTACGTTAAATATGCCAAAGATCAAAGGTTCGCATACAGCTCTAAAAAGTGGCATGATAGCTGCAGAAACTATAAATGATAAATTCACCAAAGGTTTAAAAGATCTTTCATCATATGAAGCAAATTTTAAAAATAGCTGGGCTTACAAAGAACTATTTTTAGCAAGAAATGTTAAGCCATTCATGGGCTTTGGACTCTTACTGGGTATAATTTTAACTGGAATAGACCAGTTGTTTTTTAGAGGCAGACTCCCTTTTACATTAAGACATAAGCACAGCGATCATGAGAGCTTAAAGCCAGCAAATGAAATGAAAAAAATTGTATATCCAAAACCAGATGGAGTTCTGACTTTTGATAGGCCAAGCTCAGTTTATTTGTCAGGAACCTTTCATGCTGAGAATCAGCCGGTGCACTTAAAATTAAAGGACCCTGACTTGCCTATCAAATATACACTAAGTAAATTTGCTGAGCCTGCACAAAGATATTGCCCCGTTGGAGTCTATGAGGTGCAAGATAGTGACGCATCATCAGAGCCAGTTTTTGTAATAAATAGCCAAAACTGCATTCACTGTAAGACTTGTGACATTAAAGAGCCATCACAAAACATCAACTGGGTAACCCCAGAAGGTGGTGGCGGCCCTAAATATTCAAACATGTAATTGATATGTATAAGATTAAAATTTTTACTTTTTTATTAGTCTTAGCTTCATCATTTCAAACATTAGCTTACAGCGCAAAAGATTTAAATTCTCTAGACGTAAGTAGTTTCTTAATAGCAGAAATCGCAGAGGAGTTGAATGACTATGATGTTACAATTAAGCATCTTGTTAAATTGTCTAAAATAGATCCCACAAATCAAAACCTCTACATAAAGTTAATTCAAAATAATCTTTTCAATAACAATATTGAGTCTGCAAATAGATATTATGAAAAATTATCCAAAATTGGATGTAATAAATTAGATAGCTACTGTAATGATTTTTTACAATCTACAGGCCCTTTAATAAATGGTACTTTATATTTAAAGAAAAATAGAAATAGCAAAGCAGCATCTGCTTTTTTAAAAGTAAGTTTAAAAATAAATAAGCAAGATTTATATTTGCACTTACTAGAAGCATGGTCTTGGGCCAACTTAAGTAATTATTTAGAAAGTATTAAAATTTTAGACAGCATTCAATCAAGTCAAATGCATAATGAAATAATATATCATAAGGCGCTAATTTACGATTTAGTTAATGAAGTTGAGCTAGCTAGTATTTTTTATGAACAAGCCATAGCACAAAACCAAGACCTTAGTTTGATGAATTTTTACCTAAATTTTCTCCACAGAAATAATTTAAATGAAAAAAAAGAAAGCGCTCTGAAGCAACTCTTTCAAGGCAATAACTATGACTTATTAAATACTAATGTTCTCCAAAATCAGAGATTAATTAAGAGTCAAATTAATGGGATTGGAGTGGTTCTTTATAACGCGATGGAAGAAGTTGGTTTTGAAAGCATAGATCTATCTAGAAGTATATTAACTTTGGCTAACTTTAGCTATCCTAATTTTTATGAGGTTAATTTTTTATTGGCGAACCTTCTTCATAATTCAAGTTTATATAATGAGGCATTAGCTTTATATAAATCAATACCCAAAACTCATTATTTAGGAGGATTATCAACCATACAATCGGCTAACTTACTTAGCCTAGATGACCAAAAAGACCAGGCTATAATAATTCTACAAAATTTTCTAAAAACACATAAAAACTTCAAAGTTTTAATGACACTTGCTGATCATTTTCGTTACGAAGAAGATTGGAAAAAAGCCATAGAAAACTATGGTAAAATTATTAAAGACAATAGATATTTAATAGAATCAGATTTATGGAATGTCTATTACCGTAGAGGTATTGCTTACGAGCGGTCAAATAATTGGACATTAGCAGAGCAGGATTTTTTAAAAGCCCTCACATTAAAAAAAGGACAACCAGACGTTTTAAACTACTTAGGCTACTCTTGGATTGATAGTGAAATTAATATGGATGAAGCCAAGCTGATGATTGAATCTGCTCTTAAACAAAAGCCAGATGATGCCTATTTTATAGATAGCCTTGCATGGTATTATTTTAAAACTAAAGATTTTGAACAGGCTAATTCTTTACTAAGTTACGCGGCTCACCTAGAGCCAACAGATGCAATTATTAATGAGCATTATGGAGATACCCTTTGGAAAGTTGGCAGGTACATTGAGGCAAGATACCAGTGGAATAGGGCTTTAGATCTTAAGCCACCAAATGATTTAATTAAGAAAATTAAAGTTAAATTGCTAAAGGGATATTGAATTGCTATAAATTTATTGTGCTAGAAACATTAGAATTTAAATCATATGCAAAAATAAATCTGTTTTTGCATGTGTTAAATAAAAGAGTCGATGGTTATCATAATATTTCAAGCTTGATCAGTCGCATTGATCTTTATGATACAATAACTTTTGAAAAAAATGATAATTTTGAAGTAGTATTTAAAGGACTACATAGCAAATCTATTTTAAACAATAATATTTCTAAGCTGCACAAATATCTTTTACAGCACGACTTAATTAAAAAAATTAATTATAAAATTACTATAGATAAGCTAATTCCAGTTGGAGCTGGTCTAGGTGGAGGTTCTAGTAATGTTGCAACAGTAATAGCTGTATTACAAAAATTAGATATTATTAAGAAAGATGAGAATATTAATAAGATTGTTAGATCACTAGGCTCTGACATAGAGTTTTTTTTACATGATTCTTCAGCACTAATAAGTGGCAAGGGAGTTATAGATAAGTTCATAAACTTTAAAAAAGTATACAAAGCTCTATTAGTAAAACCATCTATGAATTTAAGTACTGCAGATGTGTTTAATGCAAATACAAAATATACATTAATTAAAGACTTTAATATGCCAATTATCATAAGAGATCTTAAAGGGGTTATGAATAATTCATCTAATGATCTAGAGGAGGCTGCGAGTAAAATTTGCCCTGATATTATTGAGGTTAAAAAGGAATTAGAAAATCAAGAAGGCTCCTTTGCCCACAGGATGACTGGAAGTGGGTCAACTTATTTCGCACTATTTGAGGATAAAATAGCTGCTAACGCAGCGGAAACATATTTTAAAGTTAATTATCCTAGGTGGTGGTCTAGGTTGGTAAGCATTATTTAATGATTGCATTTCATTTCTGGTGCACTATTTATATATTTAATTAACATTGGGGCGTGGCCAAGTGGTAAGGCACCGCTTTTTGGTAGCGGCACTCGGAGGTTCGAATCCTCCCGCCCCAGCCAATAATTCAAAATTATGAGTGATTTTTTAAATAAATATAATTCAGTATATAATGTTTTTTTAGATAATTGGAATTATCAATCTCAGTACGTACTATTCCTTGAAAAGCTAATGTACCAAGAAACCATACTTCCTATTTATATAAAAGAAATGATCTTTGCATATGTGTCAGAACTAAATGGATGTACTTACTGTAAAAATATACATAAAGAAATAGCTAAAAAGCTAATAGTAGATATGGAGGAAAACTCATCTTTACAAAATATTTCCTTGTCTTCTATACAGGAAGAGTTTAAATCTGTTTTAACTTTTTCGCACAAAGTTAATGAAGATATAGATTCTATAACTCAAGATGATGTAGATAGAATTCTATCCAATGGGTTTCCTGAGAATGTTATTTCTGAAATAATTGCTATTTGTAGTGCAGCTCAATATATGAACACAACTGTAAGAGCACATAAAATACCAGCTTTAAATGAAACCATGAATTCTGCATCAGTTAGAATGATGATTCAAAAAGGCTACCAAGGACTTGCTGAGTACATGATTGAAAAGCGTAAAAATTAATTAAGCTACTAGCTTGGCTAGACTAAATCCAATATAGAAAAGTGTAATTGTTCCAATAAACGTAATAGCAGCGTAAGTAATTGCCAAACCTAAGTTTCCAGATTCTATTAATTTAAAAAAATCTAGATTAAATGTTGAGAAGGTTGTGAAGCCTCCTAGAAAGCCAATAGTAAAAAATATTTTTAACTGCTCGTTGATTAAAAGTTTTGTAGTTATAAAATAATAGATTATTCCTATTGTCAGTGCTCCAACTAGATTTACTAACATTGCTCCATATGGAATAGAGCTTGGCATTATTCTATTAAAGTAATTAATTAGTAAATATCTTGTTACAGATCCAGCGCCTCCGCCAAAAAAAATTATTAACAATATTTTCATAATTTATCCTTCAAGATAAGTCATAATGCCAAAGTGATCACTAGGATATACATTATCTTTTGGAGATGTACCCACTAATATGCTTTTAAGTGGATGTCCCACACCTTTTGTTTTGGGTTTACTAACAAAAATATAATCAATTCTTCTATCTACCTCTAAACTTCTTTTTGCATAACAGTTGCTATTTGACCAAGTATATCCGGAATCATCCCGGTTTGTAACTTGCCAAGCATCGCGTAATACAGTTCTTTTAATAGGAGTTTTCAGGCCAGTTATTTGCATTATTTCTTCACTTAATGGATCGGCATTAAAATCACCACAAAGAATAGGTGGGAATTTAGATTTTTCTAATTTGCTAATATATTCTAGAATAAAAGCTACCTGACTTTGACGTATATCGCTTTGGTTATACTTATAGTTTAAGTGGGTGCATAAAACATCTATTTTAAAACCATCGTAATTGATTGCACTATGTAGCAGTATTCGATTTTCATTAAATTCTACTGCTGTGGGGATTAAATGTGATGAAGAATTTAAAATAGGAAACTTAGAAATAATAGCATTGCCAAATGAGACACCATCAATTTCAAATGACTTTGAGTAAGTGTATTCGTAACAGAATAAATCAGCTATTTTTTTAGCCTGACTGCTATCTGAGTCTTCCCAAACTTCCTGTAGACATAAGATATCTGGATTTAGCTCTTTAAGCTCATTAAATATAAGCTTTTGACGATCTAAATAATTTTCAAATTTCCACCATAAGTTCCAAGTTAGAACTTTGATTTGCTTGCCATTAGTCAATTCACCATAAGCATCTAAATCTGAAAAAGACTTATCAGGCATCTCTATTATTTATGCAAATGCAACCATAATTGATTCTGCAACATAAGCAGGCTTATCGTGACCCTCAATTTCCAATGTAGCTTCAGAAATTAATTGTGTACCACCATTATCAAGTTTATTTACTTCATTTACTTTTAAACTAAGTCTCACTTTTGAATCTACTGGTACCATATTAATAAATCTAACTTTATTAAGGCCATAATTTATAGCCATTTTGGTTCCAGTAATTGTCCAAATCATTGAACTAAGTGGAACAAGCAAAGAAAGTGTTAGAAAGCCATGAGCAATAGTAGATTTTGTTGGCAATTCTTTTGAAGCTCTTTCAACATCAAGATGTATCCATTGATGGTCACCAGTTGCCTCTGCAAACTGTTGAATTCTATTTTGATCAATTACAATCCAATCAGACTTACCAAGTTCTTTTCCAATAAAATTTTCTAGCTCACTAAAATCAACAGATAACATACATAAACTCCCTATTTATTAATTAATAAAATAATATCTTAAATTATTATAAAATATATATTTTTATTATGAGCAATATAAGACAGATGTATAAAACTGATAGCAATATAATTAATGGTCTTTTAAATAGAGCCTTTGGTCCAGGAAGATTTGCAAGATCAGTTTATCGACTGAGAGAAAAATCAGGATATCATCCAGAATTTTCATATGTTTATGAACTTAAAGGTAAAATTGTCGCATCAATCTCTTATTCTGTGACGTCTATTAACAATGAAATTCAAGGATTATTATTAGGACCATTGGCAGTTGAGCCACAGTATAAAGGTAAAGGCTATGGAGTCGCATTAGTAGAAAAGTCAATTAAAGCTATAATAGCTGATTCTAATTATGATTTTATTCTTGTTGTTGGTGATTATGATTATTATGAAAGGTTTGGTTTTAAAAAAACAAAAGAACCATTTAATTTTTATGGTCCGGTTAATAAGAGTAAAGTCTTAACTCTTGATATTAATCAAAAATTAGAAGTAAGTAACTATACAATAATGGAATTTAAATAATGTCTAATGATCAATATAATTTTGTAAAAGGTCTCGACACAATTTACGAATTTAGTAAAAAAGAAAAAAATCAGTTACCTCCTGTTGACAAATGGAATCCAGATTTTTGTGGTGATATAGATATAAAAATAATGAAAAATGGTACATGGTTTTATATGGGCACAGAAATAAAAAGACCAGCAATGGTAAAATTATTTTCAAACATCATAAGGTTAGATTCAGATAATTTTTATTATCTTGTGACGCCAGTAGAAAAAGTAAGAATTAAAGTTGAAGATGCCCCTTTTGTAGCAATATCTTTAATTAAAGAAAATAATAATAATATAGATAACCTGTATTTTGTAACCAACATGCAAGAAAAAATTTTACTTTCAAAGAATAATCCAATTGAAATTAAGATTAATAAAAAAAATGATGAGCCTTCTCCTTATGTTCTTGTTAGAAAAAATTTAAAAGCTTTAATTTTAAGATCAGTATTTTATGAGCTGATAGAACTAGCATCAGAAGGAGTTATTGATGGTAAAAAATGTCTATATTTAGAGAGCAATAGAGAGGTATTCAAAATATATGAATACTAACCAAGAAATATCTGAAAAATATCTTAGATCAATCTTAAAGAATAAAAATGAAATATCTCATGAGTATTTTAACAAGCTTGAACTCAGAACTGATGCAAGCATAAATCAAAACAGTGAGATTAATAAACTGCTAGACAGAAAATTAACCAAATCTTCTGTTTTGATTCCAATAGTTTTTGATGATGGTAACTACAGCATAATTTTGACATATAGATCTGCGGACTTAAAGGATCATGCAAGTCAAATTAGTTTTCCAGGTGGAAGAATTGATGCGCAGGATGCATCGCCAGTTCATACTGCGATTAGAGAGACTTATGAAGAGGTGGGTATAGAAGAAAAATATATAGAGATTATAGGAAATTTAGATACCTACGTTACAGGGACTGGCTATCAAATATTGCCAATAATATCATTAATTAGTCAGCAACATAAAACTAAAATAAATTCTAATGAAGTTGAAAGTATATTTAAACTGCCATTAAGTTTTTTGATGGATGCGAGTAATCATCAAGTTGATAGAAAGCATTATAATAATGGAAGCATTACCTATGATTATAATTTTAATGTTATTAATTATAATTCCCACTATATTTGGGGAGCAACAGCCAGTATTCTAATAAATCTTTATGAAAGATTAAAATGAGAGATAAGAATATTTCAGCAATTCTAGAGCGTCCAGGCGTAGCTCAACTTTTTAATGTTATTAACAATGATAAGCTTTATTTAGTAGGAGGGTGCATTAGAAATGCCCTTAGCAACCAGACTATTAATGATATTGATTTTGCCACCATATTAGAGCCTAAAGAAATTATTAATATTCTAGATAAAAATAATATTAAGTTTTTAGACATTGGTCTGGATCATGGAACTATAACAGCAATAATTGATAAAAATAAATTTGAGATTACTACCTGCCGTAAAGATATTGCAACTGATGGAAGACATGCAAAAGTAGAGTATACCAAAGATATTGAAAAAGATTCAGCTAGAAGAGATTTTTCTTTTAACGCTATCTATGTCGATAGTGCTGGTAAAATATATGATTTTCATAATGGAATTAATGATCTAAAAGAGAATAAAGTCAGATTTATTGGAAATATTGACCATAGATTACAAGAAGATTATTTAAGGATTTTAAGATTTTTTAGATTTCAATCTGTTTATCATGATAATAAAATTGAAGAAAAAGATTTAGTTGTTATTCAAAGCCATATAGCAGGATTGAATAAAGTATCTAAAGAAAGAATCTGGGCTGAATTTAAACATATCTTAAGTCTCAAAACTTCACTTGCAGCCCTTAAAGATATGGAAAAAATTGGGCTCTTTTCAGTTATTTTTCCGGGCCTAAGTATTAATAAAAATTACGAAAAACTTAATAACATTCTATTGGATGTACAAATTGGAAATAGTTTAATGTGTAAGTTGAGTTGTCTGTTAAATAATAATAATAAAAATATCCATAGTTTTATAGACGACAATCCTCTTTCTAATTTAGAAAAAGATACTTTATTGAATCTCACAAATATAAATGAGTCTATCCTTTCATACATGTCAATGCAGGAGATGAGGGCACACTTATATAGACTTGGTCAATCTAATTTTATAAACCAGATTTTATTAAGATGGTGCAATGATAGAAATGATAAAAATAATATTAACTGGAGAACTCTTTTAGAGATTTCTAGATCTTGGATTAAACCTGAGTTCAATATACAAGCGTCCGATATTATGAACATGGGTATACCCGAAGGCCCAAGAATTGGGGAAATAATGAAAGAGCTAGAAGAGTGGTGGATAAATAATGATTTTATTGATGACAAGTTTTCATTAATAGAAAGACTTAAAGCAATTTGCTTTGCTCAACATTAATTACTCATATAAAATCTTTATAATTTCATAGCTCTTTTCTCCCTTAGGAGCGTTGACTGTTACAAAATCATTTTTTTCTTTTCCAATCAATTCTTTTGCTACAGGCGATTTGTATGATAGTAAATTATTTTCAATATCAGCTTCTTCGTGTCCAACTATCTTAAATTTTTTTCTCTCATCAGTATCTAGGTCGTTTAAGTGAACCGTACTTCCAAAGACAACTTTGTTGTTATGGCTAATATCCTTGATATCTATAACTTCAGAATTTGCCAGTACAGATTTAATTTCTTGAATTCGACCTTCATTATGACTTTGTTCTTCTTTGGCAGCATGATATTCAGCATTCTCTTTTAAATCACCATGGGCTCTCGCTTCAGCAATAGCTTTAATTACTTTCTGACGCTTACTTCCAGATAATGAAGCAAGTTCATCTTGAAGTTTTTTTAGGCCACTTAGTGTAATTGGTTCTGTAGTCATAGTTTATTTCCATATTGCTTCCGGAGGCATTGACATTAGTATGGCATCAATATTTCCACCAGTTTCTAGGCCAAATCTTGTCCCTCTGTCATATAGTAAATTAAACTCAGCATATCTACCACGTTTTATTTTTTGCCTAATCTTGTCTTTATCAGACCATTTCTTATCAATATCTTTATAAATAATTTCAGGTGCAATGGTAAGAAATGATTTTCCCACATCCTTTACAAATGAAAAGTCTCTATCAAACTTATCAGTATTTAAGTGGTCAAAGAAAATACCTCCATCACCACGAGTTTCATCCCTGTGTGGCAGATAAAAATACTCTTCACATTGCTTAGAAAATTTTTTGTAATATTTTTTACTATGCTTGTTACACATAGCTTCTAAATTATTATGAAGAGCATTTTTATTTTTTACATTAATAAATGATGGCGTCATATCCATTCCACCTCCAAACCAACTATTCTCTGTAACTATATATCTTGTATTAAAATGGAAAGATGGGATATGTGGTGATTTCATATGGGCGACTACTGAAATACCACTCGCCCAAAATTTCCCTGTTTTAGAAGCACCTGAAACTTGTTTTTTAAAGCGACTATTAAATTTTCCATAAACTGTTGAAATATTTACACCTACCTTTTCAAATATTTCTCCATGCATAATTGCCATAGTGCCACCTCCTGTATCTTTACCCTGCTCAAGTTTGCGTTTCCATTTTTTAATTTGAAATTTATTTATTTTCTTTGGGCTTGAGTTACTATTTTCTATTTCTAAAAAGATTTTAATTGTTTGATCTCTAAGATCTCTGAACCATTCTTTTGTAGCTAGCTTTTGAGCTTTAATCATTTTACTAACTGTCTTCTAGCTTCAGCAAGCACTATACCCGCAGATACAGCTACATTTAATGATCTTGCATTTTGACTCATTGGAATGGTTATTACTTCATTTACACTATTATAAACTTCATTTGGAACACCTGCACTTTCACGTCCCACTAGGACACTATCACTATTTTTAAAGTTAAAATCTGAATATTTAATTTTGCCTTTTGTAGAAAGAAGAATAATTCTATTTCCTTTATTAGCCTCTAAATAATTGTTCCACGAATCATGCTCATTTAGCGAAACGCTTGAGAGGTAGTCCATAGCAACTTGCTTGATATTTTTTTGATTAAAGACATAGCCAGTTGGATGAATAATATCTATACCAACATCAAAACAAGCGCAGATTCTAATCATTGCACCAGTATTTTGAGGTATATCAGGTTGAAACAATGCTAATTTCATTTTTACTATTGTTAATTATTTATTAATTATAGATATCTAATATATGCGTCATCTTGACACAAGAGCTTACAAAGAGAGTATTTTATTTTTGTGGAAAATCCATAATTAACGTATATATAATTCATTATATTACATAATGAACATAGATAAAGATACAGATACAAAAGTCACTAGAAGAGACTTCTTATACCTTACAACAGGCAGCTTCACAGCTGTTGGAGTTGGAGCAGCTGTATGGCCATTTATTGCACAAATGAATCCAGATGCTTCTGTCAAAGCCTTGGCATCTACTGAAGTGGACTTGTCACCAATACTTCCTGGTCAAAGCATAACCATTTTATGGCGTGGCAAACCTGTTTTCATTAGAAGAAGAACTGAAGATGAGATTGCTGAAGCTCAATCGGTAGAAATAATTGATTTGCCTGATCCAGAAACTGATGAGTCAAGAGTTCTAAAATCTGAATGGCTAGTCATGGTTGGAGTATGTACACATCTAGGTTGTATACCGCTGGGCAATAAAGGTGATTACAATGGATGGTTCTGTCCATGTCACGGATCACACTACGATACCTCAGGAAGAATTAGAAAAGGACCTGCTCCAAAAAATTTAGAAATACCAAGCTATGTATTCTTAGATGATAACACTATAAAAATTGGATAATTATTTATGAGCGAAGATTACACCCCTAAGTCAGCTTTTGGAAAATGGTTTGATAAAAGATTGCCATTACTCACTTTATTTGCAGGACATGTTCTTGCCTATCCAACGCCAAAAAATTTAAATTACTGGTGGACATTTGGTGGCATTTTAACTTTTTGTTTGATTACTCAAATTATTACAGGCTTAGTTTTAGCAATGCATTATGTTGCTGATGCAAATTTAGCATTTGCAAGCGTTGAACATATAATGCGCGATGTGAATTATGGTTGGTTACTTCGATATCTTCATGCAAATGGTGCTTCGATGTTCTTCATTGCTGTATATCTTCATATGGCACGTTCTCTTTTTTATGGCTCATACAAAGAACCAAGAGAGTTAATTTGGATTATAGGCGTATTTATTTTTCTATTAATGATTGCAACCGCCTTTATGGGCTATGTCTTGCCTTGGGGGCAAATGAGTTTCTGGGGAGCAACAGTCATAACAAACCTTTTCAGTGCAATTCCCTTTTTTGGTGAAGCTATAACCAATTGGCTATGGGGAGATTACTCTGTAGGTAGCGCCTTACTAACAAGGTTTTTTACACTTCATTATTTAATGCCTTTTCTAATATTTGGATTAGTTATTTTGCACATCTGGGCATTGCATGTTCCAGGTAATAACAATCCAGAAGGTATAGATGTTATTAAAGGCTCTCAAGATACAGTTCCTTTTCACCCACATTATGTAATTAAGGATGTTTTTGCACTTGTTGTATTTATAATTATATTTGCTGGATTTGTTTTTTTTAGTCCGAATATTCTTGGTCATAGCGATAACTACATACAGGCCAATCCACTCCAAACACCTGAGCATATTGTGCCTGAATGGTACTTCTTGCCTTTTTATGCAATATTAAGAGCTATCCCAGATAAGTTAGGAGGCGTTATAATGATGGTCTCAGCTATTGCTATACTTGCATTCATACCTTGGCTAGATACATCAAAAGTCAGATCTTCAAAATACAGACCTTTATACAGACAGTTCTATTGGCTTCTAATAGCTGATTTTATTTTACTTGGATATTTAGGATCACAGGCAGCGACTGGCATATACTTAATAATTGGTAGACTTGCTACAGCTTATTATTTTCTTCATTTTATTCTTATTATGCCACTTATTGGATTTATTGAAAAACCTAAACCCCTACCAAAAAGTATTTCAGAACCAGTGTTGTCCAAAGAAGAACAAAAAGCTAAGGCAGAAAAGGCAGCTAGAGCATAATGAATAAATTTTCAAATATACTTTCATTTCTAGTACTTCAATTATTTTTGACCACTGCATTTGCATCAGAAATTCATGAACCAATGCGTCCAGACTGGTCTTTTCAAGGACCTTTAGGTAAATTTAAGAGAGCTGATTTACAAAGAGGTTATCAGGTTTACACGGAAGTTTGTGCAAGCTGTCATTCAATGGACTTATTAAGCTATAGAAACTTAACAGAAGCGGGTGGGCCAGAGTTCTCTAAAGATCAAGCAAAAGCAATGGCAGCTATGTTTGAAGTTGAAGATGGGCCTAATGCAGATGCAGAAATGTTTATGCGACGAGCTATTTTATCAGATCGATTTGTAAGCCCTTGGAAGAATGAACAAGAAGGTAGAATATCTAATGGAGGTGCATATCCTCCAGATTTATCAGTAATTGTTAAAGCTAGAGCTGGTGGTGCAGATTATATTTATTCATTATTACTTGGTTACCAAGAGTCTCCTGAAGATTTGATCATAGAAGATGGAGTTTATTATAATATCTATGCAAAAAATCAAAGAATTGCTATGCCTCAAGTTATTTATGAAGATGGGGTAGAGTACACTGATGGTACTGCAGCCACTGAAGTTCAAATGGCAAATGATGTCACAACTTTTCTTGCCTGGGCAGCAGAACCTAAGCTAGAAGAGCGAAAAAGAATTGGATTTAAAGTGATATTGTATCTAATAATCCTGTCTTTCCTGCTTTATTTTACTAATAAGAAAATCTGGAAAGATACTTCACATTAGTATTTATATTTTTAATTCAATAGATTAGATTGCTTAATTAATAATCTTATTTACCTTATATTATCCACAACTTGATTTCCTTGTACTCGCATAGAACTTTTCTTTGCTGTAAAATTAATTTTTGAATCACAGGAGATAATAAATGTTAGAAAAATTATTTAAGTTAAGTGAGCATGGCACTACTGCTAGGACAGAGATCCTTGCTGGTGTCGCAACTTTCTTAACAATGGCATATATACTTATTGTTAATCCAAGTATCTTAGCAGATGCAGGGTTTCCTCATGAGGGTGTATTTATAGCTACGATCGTTGCTGCAGCCGTTGGCTGTTTAATAATGGGATTATATGCAAATTGGCCAATAGGTCTTGCTCCAGGTATGGGGTTAAACGCTTTTGTTGCGTATACCTTGGTTGGTTTTGGTGGCAGTGGTGATATTTCTTGGCAAACAGCTTTAGGCGCAGTATTTATTGCTGGTATATTATTTATAGCTATAAGCTTAACTCCTTTAAGACAGTGGATTATCAATAGTATTCCAAGAAGCATGAAATTTGGTATTGGTGCCGGGATTGGACTGTTCTTAGCTATTATAGGACTTGAAGAGATGGGGATAGTAGTTTCTCATCCTGCAACTTATGTGACGCTTAATGCAGGGAATATTTTATCTGCAAGTGTTTTGTTAGGTTGTCTTGCTTTTGCATTAATGGCCGTCTTTGATAAAAGAGGAATTCGTGGTGGTATCATTATAAGCATTATATTTGTTACAGTAATAGGAATGATTTTTGGCGTAGAAGATATTTTTACAACAGCAGTTGTTAGCGCTAATGTTCCAGGATTTGTGCACACAACTGAATTTCCTTCACAAATTTTTAGTGTTCCATCACTTGCAGACACTATATTTATGCAACTTGATATTACTAGTGCTTTAACAGTTGGAATGGTTTCAACTATTCTTACTTTATTATTTGTTGACTTTATGGATACTGCTGGAACTTTAACGTCTGTTGCAAATTTAAGTGGTAGAGTAGATCAAGATGGTAAAGTGGATGGCATTGAAAAAGCGGTTCTTGCAGATTCAGTTGCAACTGCTGTTGGTGCTTTAGCTGGAACAACCAATACAACATCATACATCGAATCTGGCGCTGGAATCAAAGAAGGCGGCAGAACTGGACTTACAGCAGTAACAGTGGGCATATTATTCTTATTATGCATATTTTTAGCACCACTAGCTAAAAGTGTTCCTTATTATGCTTCTGCACCTGCACTAGTTTTTATTGCAACATTCTTTATGAGGAACATTGTTGATATTGATTGGGATGATGTCTCTGAATATGCTCCTGCCGTATTAGCTGCAGTAGTTATGCCTTTTACTTTTAGTATTGCAAATGGAATCGCAGTTGGATTTCTTGCTTACTTTGTAATTAAAGCATTAAGCGGTAAATTTAGTGAGTTAAATTCAGGCACTATATTTATAGGCTTGATATCAATACCTTACTTTTATTCAGTAAGCTCTTTTTAAAAAGCTAAGTTAATGGTTGGCTTTGTCTTCCTCATCCCAAGGGAAGACGGGCCAAGTATCTTGGGAAATTTCTTCAACATAGCTACCAGCCAGAGGCATACCTCTAGGTTTTGCATAGATTACAGCAAGGTGCATATTTGGCATATATTCTGCCAAAGATTTTGCTGTACCACCTTGATCAACAATATCATCAATTACTAGCACTACCTCATTAGTTTTAGGTGCGCGGTGAACAATGGTTTTACCAACTTCACGGTGCATATAGCTTTGTATGGATACTATATCAACATCTTGAATTCCAAGTGTGTAGGCAACAACTGAAGCAGGTACAAATCCACCTCTTGAGACTACTACCATTTTATCAAAATTAATTTTTTTTGTCTTGATGATATGAGCAAGCTTTACAGCCTTATCATGCATTTCTTCATATGTAGGAAATATAAGTTTATGGTCCATAGTTTTAATTATTAAATAAGAAGTGCATTATGTCACCATCTTGCACATTATATTCTTTACCTTCGCTTCTAAGTTTACCTAATTCTCTTGCTTTGCTTTCACCGTTACATTCAATAAAGTCATCATATGAAACGGTTTCTGCTCTAATAAAACCTTTTTTAAAGTCTGTGTGTATTTTACCAGCTGCATCAGGTGCTAAAGTGTCTTTTTTTATAGTCCAAGCACGAGATTCTTCTGGTCCAACAGTGAAATAGGTTACTAGATTAAGTATTGCATAGCCACTGCTTATTATCTTATTTAAGCCTGAATTATCTAATTCAAGTGATTTTAAAAACTCCTCTTGTTCTGTTTCATCTAACAATGATATTTGTGATTCTATTTCAGCTGAAATTATAATAACACTTTCATTATCAATCTTTTCTATAAACTTTTTTGTAAATTGATTGCCAGAAGAAATTGAATCTTCATCAACATTGCATACATAAATAATTGGTTTTATTGTAATTAAGTTAAATTCTTTAATTTCATTTTCTTGCTCATGAATATTTTCAATAGAACGTGCAGGGTTACCTTGACCAAGGTGATCATAAATTATTTTTGCAATATCAATTTTTTTACTTGCTTCTTTATCACCTTTTTTTAACGCTTTTTCTAAATTACCAATTAATTTTTCAACCATTTCAAGGTCAGCAAGGATAAGTTCAGTATTAATAGTGTCAACATCATCGATAGGATCAATTTTATTATTTACATGCGTTATGTTTTCATCTTCAAAACATCTGACAACATGAATAATTGCATCCACCTCTCTAATATGAGATAAAAATTTATTTCCTAAGCCTTCGCCTTTTGATGCACCTTTAACTAATCCAGCAATATCAAAAAATGTAAGTGGGGCAGGTATGATTTTTTTAGAACTAGCTATTTTAGCTAGTGCATATATTCGACTATCTGGCACAGCTACGGTACCTTCATTCGGCTCTATTGTGCAGAATGGGTAATTTGCAGCCTCGGCTGAGATTTTTTTATTTAATGCGTTAAAGAGTGTTGATTTCCCAACATTTGGTAGGCCCACTATTCCACATTTAAATCCCATTATATAATCTTTATTTTATTTAAAAACGTAGAGTGCTCTTGGCTTATTAGATAGTCTAAGCTAGTCGTAATGTTTATACATATTTGGCTCATGACTTCAATTTCTTTTTTACTAAAATTGCTTAGAACATACTTTAAGACCCTATCTTTATCTCCTGGATGACCAATTCCTATTCTAACTCTAAAATAGTTTTTTCCAATACGTTCATCTATTGACTTCAGTCCATTATGACCAGCTGCGCTACCAGCAAATTTAATACGAACTTTTCCAAAATCTAAGTCTAAGTCATCATGTATTACATAAATGTTTTCTGGTTCAAATTTATGGAATGTAACTAGCTTGCTAACTGCAATTCCAGAATCGTTCATAAAACTATTTGATTTAAATGCGTAGATTTTTTTTTTATTAATTTTATCTGACCACAATTGACCACTAAATTTATTAATAGATTCAGAGTTTTCAAATTTTTTTATTATTTCATCAAGAGCTAGATAGCCAATATTGTGCCTTGTATTTAAGTACTTTTCTCCAGGGTTACCTAGGCCAATTAATGCAAACATGACTTAATTATATGTAAAATAGGTAGTAAAAAGAAGAGATTTATTATTTAAGAATTAATCTTTTTTATCTTCAGACGATTCTTCAGTTTTGGCATCTCCAGCTTCACCTTCAGCTACTGCTGTATCATCTGCAACTGGATCAGGCTCTTTTATAACCGTAGGAGCCGCTACAGTTCCAATTGTAAAGTCACGATCTGTAATTGTAGGAGTTGCACCTTCAGGTAGTTTAGTTGCTGAAATATGGATTGCATCACCTATTTCTAAGCCGGTTAGGTCAAATACAATTTCTTCCGGTATATTATTTGCAGGGCAATTAAGTTGAATAGTTCTTCTAACAATATTAAGTACACCACCTCTTTTTAAACCAGGAGATAACTCATGATTAATAAAGATTGCAGGAATATCTAATACAATTTTAGAATCAGCACCAAGTCTTAAAAAATCAATATGAATAGGTAAGTCAGATATGGGATGGAATTGCACATCTCTTGGTATAGCTAAGGTGTTTTTTCCATTTATATCCAATGAAAAAATTTTAGTCAAAAAACCTCCGGCTTTTAATTCTTTTTGAACTGTAAGGCGATTAATACTTATTGGTTGTGGCTCTTGACCAAGACCATAAATTATAGAAGGGATGTTGCCTGCAGCAATAATTTTTTTAATTGCAGACTTTCCAGTCGTATCTCTTATTTCAATATTTAGTTTATTTTCTTTAGCCATAAATTTTGTATAAACGAGGTATTAAATTAAAATATAGAAGATAGCAAGTGGATAAAATTAAAATTCAAACAGACTAGAAACCGAGCTTTCTTCAGATATTCTCTTAATTGCCTCACCTAGTAGAGGTGCTATTGAAACAACAGTTAATTTGGGTGATTCCACTCTTTTTGACCCTATATCTATAGAGTCTGTAATTACAAGCTCAACTAGGGATGATTTTTCAACTTTTTCAAGGGCATTTCCAGTAAGCACACCATGTGTTACATATGCAGAAACAGTTTTTGCACCTTTTTCCATAAGCTTATTCGCAGCGTTACAAATTGTTCCGGCTGAATCAATTATATCATCTAAAATAATACAGTCTTTACCAACTACATCTCCAACAACATTCATTACTTCACTTTCACCAGGCTTAGATCTTCTTTTGTCAATTATGGCAATAGAAGCCCCAAGTTTATTTGCAATTCCTCTAGTTCTTACTACTCCTCCAACATCAGGAGACACAGCTACTAAATTTTTTGGGTCAAATTTCCTATTAATTTCTTTTGCAAATACAGGACCAGCAAAAAGATTATCTGTAGGTATATCAAAAAATCCTTGTATTTGCTCTGCGTGTAAATCAATAGTTAAAACCCTATCTGCGCCAGCTGTAGTTATAAGATTGGCAACTAATTTTGCAGAGATGGGCGTTCTTGGCCCAGCTTTTCGATCTTGCCTTGCATAGCCATAATAAGGCATTACGGCAGTAATTCTTTTTGCAGAAGCCCTTTTTAAAGCATCTATAGTAACTAATAATTCTACAAGATTATCATTAGCAGGGAAAGAAGTTGAAACAATAATAAAAACATCTTCACCTCTAATGTTTTCCTTAATTTCAACAAAAACTTCATCATCAGCAAATCTTTTGATGTCTGCGTTAGCTAGTGGGATACCTATATATTTTGTAACCTCTTTGGCTAAAGGTATATTGCTAGTGCCGGTAATAATTTTCATAATTTATAAAGATTGTTATTAATGTTTTATAACAATTGCAGATATCATTCTACCATAATCACCTTCTTTTTTTTGCAATGACCTTCTATAGCTAAAGAATAAGTCCTCATTTGAATAGGTATCTAATTTAACTGAAGAAATATCATCTACACCATTAATTTTTAGCTGATTTACTATGAATCTACGTAATGAGAAAAGGTATTTATTCTGTCCAATGCTTTCAAAATATTCATTATTTTTAATACTATGTGATACCAATGTCTTATAGAAGTCAGTTTTTACTTCATATGAACTAGTTCCAATACAGGGACCAATACTACATTTAATATTTTTTTTAACACTACCTATAGCTGTCATTGCAGAAATTGTATTTGAAATTACTCCTGATAAAGCACCCTTCCAGCCAGCATGACAAGCGCCAATAATATTTTTTTGACCGTCATAGAATAGTATAGGGGCACAGTCAGCTGTTAGTATTCCAAGAATTACATTTTTTTCTTTTGTAACTACGCCATCAAAATTATATTTTTTTTTGGGATCAAATTTTTCTATAATCGCAACCTTGTTACTATGTGTTTGATGAAGAGTGACTAATTTATTAGAATTAAGCGAGAAATAATTAGCTATCTTCTTTCTATTTAAAATAATATTTGACTTACTGTCACTTGAGCCCAAACCACAGTTTAAAGAAGAGTAGTTCTTATCAGATGTTCCACCTAAACGACTAAAAAAACAGTGATTAATATCATTTAGATTATTTCCAAAAAACATGTCTAATTATATTCTGTAAATATTACTTTAAATAAAGAGCCCATTTGATCTAGTGCAATTAGCCTATTCAATCCTATCATAATACTTTCTTCATTCATTGGATTAGATTCAATCAATTTAGAAGCCCTTAATTCAATACCCATTTCCTTAAGAAATTGAGATTGAGTCATGAATCTAATATTTTTTATGCCCTGATTTTCAAGTTTAATCTTTATATTATCAAAATTAACATGAGAAGTTAAATCTTGTGTACCAATATTATCAAAGAAGTTAGTCACTCTATTGTTTTGCATTGCTGAAAGAGTATTTTTAAACTTTAAATTTTTATATCCATAGTCTGTAAATAAAAATAGACCATTAGAATCCTTTATTTTTTTTGCAATAGTATTTAGGATACTATCTGCTTCTTTTGAAAACTCATAAATGTCACCATTTTTAAGATTCAAGTTACTAGGTAAATAAAATTTAGAATCATTATCTTTAATATTAATAAATTCTTTGTAAAAACAATTAGGCTTATCTGATTTAACTACCGCATATTTCAATAAGTTATTTTCTTTGGTTATTTGAGTTATTGGAAGTGCATCAAAAAACTCATTTGCAATATAAATGGAGTATCCATCTGGCATAGTTTTAATGTCACTATGAAAATTTGCACTAGGAAATAATTTAGTTAATTTTTTATTAAAAGAAATATTATTTTCTAAAAAATGAAGATTAATTAATACTTTAATTTTAACCGACTTATCTAAAGTTCTCATAATATCTGACATTAGAGTTCCTTTGCCAGGACCTAATTCAATTAAATTAAGCTTCTTAATACCTTTGCTAATAATTTGATGAGAAAGCCATAGTCCTAGCATTTCTCCGTATAGCTGAGATATTTCTGGGCTTGTAATAAAATCACCATGAACACCTATTGGATCTTTTGTTCTATAATAACCATAATCTTTATCATGCAAAGAAATGCTCATGAATTCTTCTAAGGAGACAAAAGAATCTTTATTAATTATTTCTATTATTTTATCTTTGGCTGACATTAGTTTTTGAATAAATAACTATGACCAATCCCATTATAAACATTGGAATAGATAACAACATTCCCATAGTTAGAAAGTTAAAGATGAAGCCAATTTGAATGTCAGGTTCTCGAGTAAACTCAATTAAGAATCTAAATGTTCCATATAATAATAAAAATATTCCAGAAATAAAACCAGGTTGATTTAATTTTTTAAAACTATATATCAAGAAATTTAGGATTATAAATAGCAAAAGACCTTCCAAAAGTGCCTCATAAATTTGACTTGGGTGCCTATGTAAGCCATCTGTATTTGGGAAGACAACACCTATAAATACGTCAGTTTTCCTGCCGTAAAGTTCTGCGTTAATAAAATTAGATATCCTACCTAGAAATAAGCCTACTGGTGCAGAAGCGCATATTAAGTCTGTAATGGTTAAAAAAGAAAAATTTTTAATTCTAGAAAATAAATAAGTTGTAAATATTATACCCATTAGACCTCCATGAAAAGATAATCCGCCTTCCCAAACGTGAAGTATTTTTAATGGTTCGTTAATGTAATAACTGAAATTATAAAACAAAACATAACCAAGACGCGCACCTAAAATAATTCCAATAACGCCATAAAATATTATGTCATCTACGTCTTTAGACTTAATTTCATGATTAAATGAAATTCTTTTACCTTGACTTATCAAATGTTGAATGTATTTCCAAGCAAAGATAAAGCCAAAAATATAGGCTAAAGAATACCATCTGATAGCTATAGGGCCAAACTCAAGCAAAATAGGACTTACTGTTGGAAAAGTAATAGAAAGCATTATATTATAAATTAATTAGATTTATTATAACATTTGAAATGCAAACTGAGAACATATTCTTAAAACTATTATCTAAAGCTATTGTAGGGTCCCATGAGGCAATAGGCATTATAAAGTCAGAATTAAAAATGCATCATACTTTTTATAATGAAAAGAAAGCTAATAAATTAAATTTAAAAAAAAATGAAGCTTCAGAAAGATAATATTTTAATAGTAGGTGCGGGCAATATGGGCTTTGCATTTATTACTGCACTGCTAGACACTAAAGTAGCTGCAAAACAAATTTCAGTATTAGAAAATAATCCAAGTCAGGAGCTAAAAAAGCTTACAAAGTTAAAAAAGCTCAATTTAATTAGCTCTATTGCAATGTTAGATATCAAGAAAAAAATATCTATTGTCTTATTAGCAATTAAACCCAACCAAGTTAACAATATTTTTACAGATGACTTTAATATTAGAATAAATAAATCTCTTTTAATTTCAATTGTAGCTGGAAAAACAATGGCATCCTTAAAAAAATTATCTAATGGCAATATAAATATAGCAAGGGCAATGACAAACACACCTGTCACTGTTGGTTGGGGGACATCAATAGTTTACTTTTCAAAAAATTTTTCAGTTAGAAATAAACAGAAAGTGATTCATCTCTTTGATTTAGTGGGACAGGTTGAAGAAGTTAAAAATGAAAAATACATTAATACATTTACAGCATTATTTGGAAGTGGACCTGCATATCTCTATTTATTTTTAGAAACATGGTCAGAGGTGGCCAAGAAAAATGGATTTAAATTTGGTGAAGAAATGGCAGTACAGACTATGTTAGGGTCCTTACTATTATTGCTTAAAACACAAGATGACCCTAAAATACTAAGGAATAAAGTTACTAGCAAGGGTGGGACAACAGAAGCAGGTTTAGAGGTTTTTTTAAAAAATAAAGTATTTAGTAAATTATTTACAGCGGCAGTGTCTAAAGCCACAAAGAGAGCAGTTGATTTAAGTAAATCTTAATTTGGTATTCTAATTGTTACTTTTAAACCCCCAAGTAGCTCGCTATCTTCTAAAACTATAGTTCCATTAATTGAGCTTAATAACTGTTTTGTTGTAGATAGGCCAAGTCCTGAATTACTATAATTTTGGTTGCGACTCTTATCAATTCTATAAAAAGCTTTGAAAACATTAGCTCTTTCAGAGACAGGTATTCCCTTACCATTATCATGAATAATAACCTCAGTTAAATTATCCGAAGTTTTTACAGTTACATTAATTTTATCTGCGTGTTCAAATGAATTATTAAATAAATTTACTATTGATCTATTAAATATATTTGCATTAATAAAAACTTCTGAATCATTAATTATTTTAATATCCAGATCCTTACCTTGAAAATGAATATCATTTTTAATCTTGATGAGTGCTTCGATTGGATTAATTTTTGTATTATTCTTAATATTATTTTCTTTGGAGAAATTTAAGTACTCGTCTAACATTAGGTTCATATGTTTTATTTCATCAATAAGAGAATTTTTACTTTTTTCATCTTTTATTACTTCTGCCTGCAGTCTCATCCTAGTTAGAGGGGTTTTTAAGTCGTGCCCAACGCCAGCTAGCATCAGGGAACTTTGTTCGACTTGCCTAGTAATCCTATTTTTCATTTTTAGAAATTCAATAGCAGCTCTTCTTACATCACTCGCTCCAGATATTTTAAAGTTAGAAACCTTGTTTCCCTTTCCAAACTCTTCCGCAGCTAATGCTAGTTGTGTAATTGGCTTAATTTGATTTCTTAAGAATAAAAATGAAATAAAGATTAATATAGCCGAGGAGATAATAATCCAACCAAGAAAAATATGTGCCCTGTCAGTTGAGATGCGTCTTTTTGGTACTGTAATTTTTATAATATCTTCATTTAATTTTATATAAACAAGAATATTTTTAGTTTCGGGCTGTATCCAGTGAGATGCTTTTAGCATGCCATCTAGTTCTTTTTTAAAAGCTATCGCAACAAAATCAAAATATCTAATATTGTTTTCAGTATAATCTATAATCAAACTATCAGCACTCAACTTAAGAATATTCATTTCAGTATATGCACCATAATCAACATTAGCTTCTTCAATTGAAATATTATTTTTTTCAATCTGATTTATAGTTAAGGCAATTTCCATGGCAACTGATCGTGACATTCTTGATATAACTCGATCCCATATGCTATCAAAAAAAACAGTTACAATTACTAGCTGAAATATAATCATAGGCAAAATAATTATTGTGACAGCTCTAATAAGTAGGCTTTTTGGTAAATATTTTTTAATCATATTAACTATCAATCCAGAGCAGATAACCAGCACCACGCTTAGTTTTTAAATGCCTTGGATGCTTTGGATCTTCCTCTATTTTGTTTCGTAGTCTGTTGACACAGACATCTAAAGTACGCTCTTGCTCAAAGCCAAGCATCTGGCTTAATTCTTCTCTAGAAAATGCCTTACCAATATCTTTTGACAATATCTTCAGAATAGCCAATTCATTTGAATTAAGTGATTTTTTAATTTTAGAACCTGAAATCTCCCCAGTAATTAAATTTAAAACTAAATTATTAATTTGAATCTGATCTTTATATGATTTTACACTAGTTTTTTTAAGTATATTATTAATTCTTAATAAAAGCTCCTTAGGTTCAAAAGGTTTTGATAAGTAATCATCTGCACCAAGCTCAAGTCCTTGAATAATATTCTCTGTATCACCCATAGCTGTTAAATGAATGATTGGTACTAATGATGAAGATCTAATTAGCTTTGTCAACTCATAACCATTTATCCCTGGCATCATGATATCTACAATCAATATATTAAATTTAATTACTTTTAATTTTTCTAATGCATCCTCACCATGTACTGCAGTTGAAACTAAAAATTTATTTTCAATAAGAAAGTCTTTTAATAAATTTCTAATTTTATCATCATCATCTATAATTAAAATATGGTATTTTAAATTCTCAACCATCTACTTACCTTTTATTAAGTTGTAAAATATACGATTGAATCCATTTACAGAATCAGAACCAGTCTGTTGGAACGCAGAACTTATAGCTCTAACAGTTGGGCTAATTAAATTATTTGTTTGCCTTATTGCTTCTTCTGATAGATATAGATTTTTAATTCTTTTATCTTTTAAATTTAACTTCTGAATAACCATTTTTTTTTCTAAAAGAACTTTAAGTACTCTATTTAAGCTTTGTTTAGTTATATGTAGTTTAGCTATTAGCTCATTAAATGTTATCCCTGGATACAACTCTATAGTCAAAATACACCGTATATCGGCAATCCCAATACTGCTCTCAAGAGCTTGTTCTAAAATTTGGTTTTCAAAGTTTTTATAAACTAAAAAAAAATTATTAAGTGCCTCTTTAAGTTTGTCATCTTTTAAATACAATAAAGGGGAGCCTTTATGATTATCATTAACTAAGTCAGACATTATGACATAATAATGATAAAAAGTTATATTAATCAAGTAAATTTTCTGTTAATTAGGATGGATCAATTTTTAATTAGGAATAAACATGGAAATAATACCATTTGACCAAAGAGATGGTGACATATGGATGAATGGTGAGTTTATACCATGGGCAAGCGCTAAAGTTCACATACTTAGCCATGCCTTGCATTATGCAAGTGCAGTTTTTGAAGGCAATAGAGCTTATGGCGGCAAAATATTTAAATTAGAAAAGCATACTCAAAGACTGATTCAGTCTTCAAAAATAATGGATTTTGAAATTCCTTTCAGTGAAGAGGAGATTAACAGCGCATGCAATGCAACAGTTAAACGTAACTCAATTAAAGATGGCTATGTTAGGCCGATAGCATGGCGAGGTCCTGAGCAAATGGGAGTATCTGCGCAGGGAACAAAGATTAACTTAGCAATAGCTACTTGGGAGTGGCCTAATTATTATTCATCTGAAGATGTTATGAAAGGCCTTAGGATGGATATTTCTAAATGGCAAAGACCTTCAGCTAAAAGTGCACCATGTCACGCTAAAGCGGCTGGTCTTTATATGATTTGCACACTATCAAAACATGCAGCAGAAAGAGCCGGTTATAATGATGCGTTAATGTATGATCATGAAGGAAATGTTGCTGAAACTACAGGTGCTAATATTTTTTTTATTAAAGATGGTGAAATTCATACTCCAATTCCAGATAGTTTCTTAAATGGAATTACAAGAAGAACAGTAATCAGTCTAGCTGAAAAAAACGGAGTTAAAGTTATAGAAAGAAAAATAACTCCTTCTGAACTAAGTGATTTTTCAGAATGCTTCATAACAGGAACAGCTGTAGAGGTTACACCAATATCTGAAATAAAAGACTTTAAATTTGTAGTTGGGAATATCACTAAAAAATTAATGAGAGATTATGCTGATCTTGTTAGATCTTAATTTTTATAGAATTTAATAGTATATTGATACCCACTTATAATCGACAAAGCAGATGCAACCCACAATAAGGCTATCCCAATTTCACTTATACTAATAATAGCATTATTAATCAATGGACTTGATATCAAAAATAGTAACGCAAACATTTGAGTGGTAGTTTTATATTTTCCCAAATTTGAAACAGGTAGCTTAATTTTTGTTTTAAGCTGAGCTAAGTATTCTCTTAAACCAGAAATAAAAACTTCACGAGAAATAATTAAAAGCAAAGGTATAAAATTAATTCCATTAATATCTCCACGATACAATAGAACAATTCCAACCATTATAATTAATAATTTATCAGCAATAGGATCAAGCATTGTACCAAAACTACTTATAAAGCTATATTTTCTTGCTAAATATCCGTCAAAATAATCAGATGCTGATGCGCTTAAAAAAATAACAAGAGCTACTGTATTACTAAACTGTGTATTTAATATTATACAGTAAAGAATTGCTGGGATTAATAGTATCCTTAAAGATGTAAGTATATTTGGAAGATTTTTCATTGGCTGCTAAAAAAATTATATATCCTTTCAGATAACGACTTACTAATACCTCCAACTTGTTCAAGGTCTAGTATCGAAGCTCCTTTGATATGTTTAACAGAACCAAAATGATTTAAAAGTAATTTACGCCTTTTATTTCCCAGTCCTTGAATCGGCTGTAATTCTGAGTTTTCAATGTCTTTTTTATTTTTATTCCGATGAGCACCAATTGCAAATCTATGAGATTCATCCCTTATTCTTTGCAAAAGAAAGTACACAGGGTCACTATTTGATAGAAAATCTGAGTTATTTTCATACATTATTCTATCTAACTTGTTAGCCCTATTTAAACCCTTATAAATTGACAGGACCTTAATTTGTTTTAGGTTCATATTATCAAGAAGCGATCTGATAGCTGTATAGTGACCTTTGCCACCATCAATCAATATGACGTCAGGCAAAGAAGAGTATGTTTTGTTATTTTTAGTTAAGTTTGAAAAACGCCTAATCATTACCTGTCGCATCATTGCGTAATCATCACCTGGAGTTAATTTTGTATTATCTATATTAAACTTTCTATAGCTTTTATTTTCAAGGCCATCTTCATTAAACACGACCATTGCACCAACAGCATTTTTGCCAAACATATGACTGTTATCGTAGCCCTCAATACGTTTAATTTTCTTATCATAATTAATTAAAGTACCTAGTTTTTCTAAATTTTTAATATTACTAGAGGTATCAGAAATATGTCTGTTCAAAGAAATATCAGAATTCTTAGTAGCATATTTTATTAGTTCTACTTTTTTCCCTTTGTGGGGAATGGTGATTTTAGTTGTAATGTCATAGATCGATTTTAATGAATTAATTATTAAGTTTTTATTTGTAATCTCATGATTAATAAATATTTCTCGTGGGGGAACATGTTGAGTGTAAAAATCAATTATAAATCTTTCTAAAATTTCTTCATTTTTTTCATCATTAGTATGTTTAGGAAAATAACTTTTATTGCCCCAATTTTGTCCTGATCGGTAGATAAATACTTGAACACAAGATTTATCACCTATGCGAGAAATTGAAACTACATCTGAATCTTTTATGTCATAAAGATTAATGTTTTGTTGACTTTGTATTTGAGTTAAAGCTTTAATTTTATCTCTTAGACTAGCAGCTTTCTCATAATTTTCACTTATACTTGCTTCCTCCATTTTCAGAGAAAGGTTTTTTTGAAGATCACTATGTTTGCCAGATAAGAAATTTTCTGTATTTTTTACTTGTTCTTTATAGTTATTCATACTTACTAAATTAACACATGGAGCACTACATCTTTTAATTTGATGCATTAGACATGGTCTTGTTCGGTTATTAAAATATGAATCTTCACAAGATCGAAGTAAGAAAATTTTTTGTAGTATCTTTAAAGTATAATTAAGAGAATTTACAGTTGCAAAGGGACCAAAATATTTTCCTTTAAACTTTTGTTTGCCACGATGCTTAGTAATTTGTGGGTACTTTTGCTCATGATTTATAAAGATATAGGGAAAAGATTTATCATCTCTAAGTAGAATGTTGTATTGGGGTTTAATTTTCTTGATTAGATTAGCCTCAAGAAGCAGCGCTTCTTTTTCAGTTTCTGTAATTATAGTATCAATTTGACGGGTTGATCGCATTAGTCGTTTAATACGATTAGTTAAATTATTATCATTTAAATAATTCTTAAGTCGGCTTTTGATATTTTTTGCCTTACCAACATAAAGAATATTAAGATTCTCATCGAGCATTTTATAAATGCCTGGATTAGTTGGAGATTTATCTACTATTGATTTTAAATTATCAATATTCTGCATTATTACTTACGAGATCTTTCAATTTCAATACCTGCACTCTCCGCATCGTCGATTGCATCAAGTTTTTCAAGTCGTATCTTAATAGTCTCAATTCTATTATTTTTAAAACACTTTCCTATAATTCTCTCAGCCAGTGTTTCGAGTAAGATAGTGTGTCCAGAATTTACTATATCTTTAATTATTATTGATATTTCATTATAGCACACAACATTGTCTATTTTTTCATTAGAGGAGTCAGGTATATCTTTAATTTTTGCAACCATATTAACTCGTAAGGGTTGACGAATATTTTTTTCATGTGCATAAACACCTAATTCTGCATTTATCATTAAATCATTAACAAAAATTAAATTATAACCTGAATTATGATCAATATTATCAAATTCTGAATTAAGCACTTCTAAAGTTATTTTATCTTTACTCATGATAAATGTTCCCCGCCATCAACAATTATTAACTGACCAGTTAAAGATTTGGTTTCTAATATGTAATTTAAAGTTTTACTTATATCGCTTGGCTTAGAGCCTTTCTTAAGTAGAGTAGATTTAACTTGTTTTCTAAAATTTTTATCAGATTGAAACTCATTTTTTATAGTTGGTCCAGGACCAATTGCATTAACCCTAATGTATGGAGCTAAAGATTTTGCTAAAATAATAGTTGCTGAATGCAAAGCAGCCTTACTTATATTGTAGGAAAAAAATATTGTACTAGGGTTTATAACTCCCTGATCTAAAATATTAATTATATTACCATGATCGTTTGAATTAATTTTTTTAGCAAAGTCTTGGGATAATTTTATTGGCGCATATAGATTTGCCTCCAAGTGCTTATTCCAAGATTTAGAAGTAAAATTACTAATCTTATCATTTTCAAAAACAGATGCATTGTTTACCAGACAGTTAATTTTGCCTAGTAATTTAGAGGCCTTTGTAAAAAATTTATCAACTTCAGAACGCTTATTAAAATCACATTTGATGGTTTCACATCGAGCACCCAATTCTATAATTTCTTTTTTCAAATTATTTGCTTGATTTTTAGACTTATTATAGTGAATTATGATATCATAATCATTCTTAGCTAGATCTAAACATATTTGTTTTCCAATTCTCTTAGAGCCACCAGTAACTAAAGCTATAGGATTTTTTTTCATTAAAATAATTTATATATAAAAATTATATAGCTCAATATAAAAAAAAGCGACAAGACCTTATTTAATGGCTTTTTAATAAGGCTTAACGTTATAATTATTGACGTGACTATAGCTAATAATGCCAAATCATTATTGCCATCAAGATTTGATAATGAAAATTCAATTCCTCTTGCTTGGACAATTAAAACTGATGGCAACAGTACAAATAAAATATTCATTATATTGCTACCAATAATATTACCTATGCCTATTGCTGTTTTTTTTCTTAAAGCAGAAATAATCAAAGTTATTAATTCTGGCAATGATGTTCCTAGAGCCAATACTGCTAACCCAATAACTGTATGCCCAATACCCAAGTTAGAAAAAAATGTCAAAGATTCAGATAAGAATAGATTTCCACCAATAAAGAAACCAATAAAACTTAACAATAGCCTTAGATAACTAACTTTTTTATCAATTTCCGTTGTACCACTATCATCATTTTTAAAGCTACTAAGATGCTGAATAAAAAATATTAGTATTATTAAGAAAATTATAGAGTGAAGATAGTTTATATTAGATTCAGTTGATAGAATCAAAATTACACATGCAGTGACAATAAATAAGTAAAAGTTAGTTATTCGATCAATATTATTAAAGTCAACTTTATATAATAATCCGGCTGTACCCAATACCAGTAATGAATTGGCTATATTGCTTCCAATGACATTTCCTACTATTGCATTAGTTGCAGGCACTTCTAAAATTGCAGCAGAGATTGAGACTATAAGTTCAGGAGCTGAAGTACCAAAGGCTACGACTGTCAGTCCAATTAATATTTGTGAAAAGTTAAATTTTTGAGCAAGGGAGTCTGCCTGTGAAACAAGTTGATCTGCGCTGACAATTAATATTGCTAAGCTTATAAAAATTAGAGCTAATGGGTAAATATTGGCAATCATAATATTACTAAAAATAGTTATTTTTTATCCTTATTTAAATATGTTCCTATTCCTAATTCTTTATTTTCCAGCTTCTTAATTGCATCTCGTATTTTTGCCGCCTCTTCAAAATTTAAATCTTCAGCATAGTGGATCATTTTATCACGCAGAGACTTAAGATGTTTAGCAATATTATTTCCAACCATTTTATATTCCTCATTTTTTTGAGGAATATCATCTTCATTAGCATTAATATTTTCTAAAGTCTGATTTATATCACGTTTTATACTTTGGGGAATAATGCCATTAATCTTATTGTGTTTTTCTTGAATTAACCGCCTTCTTTTTGTTTCATCTATAGCATGTTGCATGCTATTTGTAATTTTATCACCATATAATATTACTTTTCCATCGACATTTCTAGCGGCCCTTCCTATTGTTTGAATAAGTGACCTTTGAGATCTCAAAAAACCTTCTTTGTCTGCATCCAGAATAGCAACAAGCGCACACTCAGGGATGTCCAATCCTTCCCTTAAAAGGTTTATTCCAATCAGTATATCAAAAGTTCCCCGCCTTAAATCCTGGATAATCTCTATCCGTTCTAAAGTATCAATATCTGAATGCATATACCTTACTCTAAGCCCGTTCTCATGCATGTAGTCTGTTAAATCTTCAGCCATACGCTTAGTCAAAGTAGTGACAAGAACCCTATAATTTTTATCAATTATTTTTTTAGCCTCAGAAATTAAGTCTTCAATTTGATTTTTTGCTGGACGAATTTCAACGGGAGGATCAATTAATCCTGTGGGTCTTATTATTTGTTCTACAAAAACTCCTTTTGTTTGTTCCATTTCCCATGGTCCAGGCGTAGCAGAAATGAATAATGTTTGAGGACGCATTGATTCCCACTCTTCAAATTTTAAAGGTCTATTATCTAAACAGGATGGCAATCTAAAGCCGTATTCAGATAAGGTGGTTTTTCTGCTACGGTCACCTTTATACATTCCCCCAATTTGTGGAACAGTCACATGACTCTCATCTACAAATAGAAGTGCATTATCTGGCAAATACTCAAATAGGGTTGGAGGAGGTTCTCCCGCCTTTCGTCCCGATAGATAACGAGAATAATTTTCAATTCCATTACAACTTCCTGTTGCCTCAATCATCTCTAGATCAAATTTAGTTCTTTCTTCAATTCTTTGAGCTTCAATCAATTTATTTTGGGCTTTAAACTCAGGTACCCTTTTTTTTAATTCTATCTCAATTTTTTTTATTGCTTGTTTTAGAGTTGGACGTGGAGTTACATAGTGACTATTGGCATAAACTTTAATTTTTTCAAGGTCATGATTTTTCTTTCCAGTTAAAGGATCAAACTCACTAATAGACTCTAGCTCATCTCCAAACAAAGAAATTCTCCATGCACGATCCTCATAATGTGATGGAAAAATTTCTATCAAATCTCCCCTGACTCGAAAAGTACCACGGTGAAAGTCTGTATCATTTCTTTGATATTGTAATTCTACTAATTTTTGTAATAATTCATTCCGACCAATTTTTTGATTTAAGATTAGCCCCATAATCATATTTCCATAAGTTTCAACTGAACCAATGCCATAAATACAAGAGACACTTGCAACAATTATTACGTCTTCTCTTTCTAAAAGAGCGCGAGTTGCTGAATGCCGCATCCTATCAATCTGCTCATTAATTGAAGATTCTTTTTCAATATAAGTATTAGACTTTGGAACATATGCCTCGGGCATGTAGTAATCATAGTAAGAAACAAAATACTCAACTGCATTATTAGGAAAGAAAGATTTCATTTCACCATACAGTTGTGCAGCTAGTGTTTTATTAGGAGCTAATATTAATGCTGGTCGTTGCAAAGATTCTATAGTTTTAGCCATAGTAAATGTTTTACCAGAACCAGTAACTCCTAGTAGAACCTGATTATTCTCATTTTTTTTAATATTAGAGACAATTTCTTTAATAGCTTCTGGCTGATCACCAGCAGGCTTATATTCTGCTACAACTTGAAATTTTTGACTAATAGACATTTAATAAATAGGTTATGATATGTAAATATAGCTTGAGAATATAAAAAATCTAATATAATCCGTGTGAATAAGTAATTAATTATATGACACTTCTTTCAAATAATATTTCCAGAATAAAACCGTCAGCCACCATGGCTGTAACTGGCAAAGCTAGAGAGCTAAAAGCTGCAGGAAAAGATATTATTGGCCTTGGCGCTGGAGAACCTGACTTTGATACGCCCGATAATATAAAGTTGGCCGCCATAGAAGCTATAAAATCTGGTGATACAAAATATACAGCTGTTGATGGTACGCCTGCATTAAAAGATGCAATAGTTGAAAAATTTAAAAGAGAAAACCAATTATCTTATTCTCCAGAACAAATATCAGTCGGCACAGGAGGTAAGCAAATAATATTTAATGCTTTATTGGCCACTATAAATTTAGGAGATGAAGTTATTATTCCAGCTCCATACTGGGTATCTTATCCTGACATTGTTGATTTTGCAGGTGGAAATTCAGTTATCATTGAATGTGATGAGAGTACTAACTTTAAACTAACGGCTAAACAGCTAGAAGGTGCAATTACTAGTAAAACAAAATGGTTTATTTTGAATTCACCATCAAACCCAACTGGCAGTTGCTATACTGAATCTGAGTTAATTGAAATTGCAGCTGTATTAGAAAAAAATCCGCATGTAAATATAATGTCTGACGATATATATGAGCATCTTGTTTATGATAACTTTGTATTTAAAACTATTGCTCAAATTAATCCAAACTTATTAGAGCAGACTCTTACCATCAATGGCGTAAGTAAGGCTTATGCTATGACAGGCTGGAGAATAGGCTATGCTGCTGGCAATAAAAACTTGATAAAAGCTATGGCTAAACTTCAATCGCAATCAACCAGCAATCCAAGCTCTATCAGTCAAGCTGCTGCACTTGAAGCCTTAAATGGAGACCAAAGGTTTTTAAAGCTACGAGCAGAAGTATTTAAAAAAAGAAGAAATTTTATTGTGCGTGCGCTTAATGGCATGACTGGAATAACGTGTAGTATGCCAGAAGGAGCTTTTTATGTATTTCCAAGTTGTAAGGACTTATTTGGTAAAAAAACCTTAGATAATAAAGTTATAAATAATGATGAAGATTTTGTGACAGCTCTTTTAGAGAGTGAGGGTGTAGCCGTTGTTCATGGTTCTGCGTTTGGGCTAAATGGTTATTTTAGAATTTCTTATGCAACCTCAGATGATTTAATAGCAAGTGCATGTGAGAGAATAGCTAGATTCTGTAAAAGCTTAATCTAAGTAACTACTTTTCCAAACTAGAGATATACTTTTCTGCCTCTAATGCAGCCATGCATCCCATTCCAGCGGCTGTTACGGCTTGTCGATAAGTCTTGTCTTTAACATCACCAGCAGCATAAACACCATCAATATTAGTCAGTGTTGAGTCAGGTTTAGTAATTATATAACCACCATCATCCATTGTTATTTGCCCCTTAAAAATTTTAGTAGCTGGATCATGACCTATTGCAATAAATACTCCATCAGCTTTTAATTCGCTGATACTTCCATCTATTGTACTTTTAATTTTAATACCTGTTACATTTAATGGTGATTCATCTCCAGTAATTTCAGCAAGTTCTGAGTTCCAGATAATATTTACCTTTTCATTTTTGAATAATCTTTCCTGAAGAATTTTTTCTGACCTTAAACTGTCTCTTCTATGAACTAAATGAACTTTTGAGGCAAAGCTTGTTAAAAACAAAGCTTCCTCAACTGCAGTATTGCCACCACCAATTACTACTACTTCTTTTTCTTTAAAAAAGAATCCATCACATGTTGCACAAGCTGAAACACCATAGCCTTGAAATTTTTGTTCAGAGGGTAGCCCTAACCATCTAGCCTGTGCACCAGTAGAAATTATTATAGCATCAGCAGAATATGTAGTTCCACTTTCACTTTCTGCAGTAAAGGGTTTTTTTGAAAAATCAACTTTAGTAATTATATCGTTTACAATATTTGTTCCAACATTTTTAGCTTGCTGCTCCATTTGCTCCATTAACCAAGGGCCTTGAATTACATCTCCAAATCCAGGGTAATTTTCTACTTCTGTAGTTATCGTTAATTGACCACCAGGCTGTAATCCTTGCACTATTGTAGGCTTGAGCATTGCTCTTGCAGCGTAGATTGCGGCTGTATATCCAGCAGGACCTGAGCCGATTATAAGAACTTGTGAATGCATTTGATAGTTTTCCCTGATAATATAAGTTATTAAAATCTATAGAATATAATATTTATAATGTAAATAATTTCTAATAGTTACTAACAATTAATTTAGTCATTAAATGGAAAATTACAATAGGGATACACTAGCTTGGTGCGTTACAGATGGTGCAGCAGGGAATGTGAGTCAAGTTAAAGGTCTGGCCAGCGCTATGAATCTTATTTATCAAGAAAAAAAAGTTATATTAAGATTCCCTTGGAGCCATCTACCTCCTGGTTTTTTCCCAATCTTTGACTTTGCTATAAAAAATAAATCTGATTTTATGGCTGATAGATATCCAAAATATGTCATTACTTCTGGGCGAAAAAGTATTTATTTATCATTACTTCTTAAAAGAAAGCTTAAAGATAAAGTAAAAACTATACACATACAGGATCCTAAAATTAACCCAAAATTATTTGACCACATAATTGCACCAGAGCATGACCATATAAAAGGACCAAATGTCATTAAGTCAAAGCTTGCCATTAATCATATTAATGAAGAGTTGATGTCAAGTGAGGCTATTAAATTTAATGAAGATTTTAAATCTTTAAACAAACCAATAGTAACATTAATTTTAGGTGGAAAGAGTAATAATTATACTTTTGACAAAGCAGCCTTAAATAGGCTTTCTATGAAAATTGATAAAATTATAGAAAATAACTCTGTTTCTTTAGTAATTTTATTTTCCAGAAGAACTGATAAATTTATTAAAGATTTTATAGCTAAAAAATACTCTGAAGACCATTTAGTGTGGACCAATAGTCAAAAAAATCCATATATTGCACTTTTAAAGCTATCATCATGTTTAATATGTACAGGTGATTCAGTCTCTATGATTTCTGAGGCTATTTACTCCAGAAAGCCAGTTTATATATTTAGATTAAAAAGTAAGAAAAAAAATAATAGAATTGATTTGTTTAATGAAAAATTACTTGCACTTGGTTACACTAAAGAACTTTCTTCAAACCTGATTTTTGATAAGACAGATTATGAAAATGAAACAATAAAAATAGCTGAAATAATTTTAAAAAAATAGAAGTTAAATAAAATATCTATGAGCAAAAAAGAACTCGATTTGATCGACAAGAAAATATTAAGAATTCTTCAGGATGATGGAAGAATATCTAATTTAGATTTATCAAAAAAAATTGGAATGTCACCACCACCGACACTTAGAAGGGTAAGAGATCTTGAGCAAAATGGGTTTATTGATGGATTTAGAGCAAATTTAAATCATGCTAAGCTTGGGTATGATTTAACAGCATTCATTTTTATTGGTTTGAAAAATCAAAATGAAGAAGAGTTAAGTAAATTTGAAAAATTAGTCTGGGGTTGGGAAGAAGTAAGAGAGTGCTATATGTTAAATGGTGAAGTTGATTTTATTTTAAAATGTGTTGCAAAAAACATGAGTGCATTTCAAGAGTTTCTTACAAATAACGTATCTAGCAATGATAATATTGCTAGTATTAAAACTGCTTTTGCTATTAAAGCAACCAAGTCTTTAGGCAATGTTCCTTTAGATTAGTGGTATTCTGAAATAGGGCGCACAATCAAATTATTTCCACTCTTTAAACGTTTAATGGAATTTATAGCAGCTCTTGCCCCGGACACAGTTAAAAAATATGGCACATTTCTATTCAGTGCTGTTCGTCTTAGACTAAATGAATCATTGATTGATTTTCTAGTTTCAGTTGTATTTATAACGATACTAATTTTATCTTCTTCGAGAAGATCTACAATATGTGGATGGCCTTCAGTGACCTTATTGACAAACGAGACTTTAACACCACCTTCTTTTAGAAAAGAAGCTGTGCCACTAGTTGCGATGATTTGAAATCCTTGTTTCGCAAAAGATCTAACAGTAGGCAAAATTTTTGCCTTATCGCTATCCTTAACAGAGACAAACAACTTTCCTTTAATTGGCAGTGGATTGGATGCTGCCATTTGACATTTTATAAATGCGGATTCAAAATCTTTATCAATAGACATTACCTCTCCAGTTGATTTCATTTCTGGACCTAAGATTGTATCAACATTAGGAAATCGTTTAAAAGGAAAGACAGGCTCTTTTATTGCTATATAAGACATTTTTTTTAACTTAATTTTTAAGTCTTTCAATTTCTTACCTACTGAAATTTTACTAGCTATTTGCACTATTTGTAAGCCAGTTGCCTTTGCCACAAAAGGCACGGTTCGACTACTCCTTGGATTCACCTCTAAAAGAAAAATATTATTATTTTGAACAGCAAATTGTATATTAAGGAGACCTTTAACTTTTAGAGCTATAGCCAGTTTGTGGGTTTGTTTTTTGATATTCTCAATAATTTTTTCTGAAAGAGAGTAGGGAGGTAAAGTACAGGTCGAATCTCCAGAATGAATTCCAGCTTCTTCAATATGTTCCATTATTCCAGAAATAAGAACATCCTTACCATCAGATATAGCATCAACATCTACTTCAATAGAATCTTTTAAATAACTATCGATTAAAACCGGACTATCTCCAGAAACAACTACAGCTTCTTTAAAATATTTTTTTAATTCATCAATCTTATGGACTATTTCCATAGCTCTACCACCTAAAACATAAGATGGCCGAATAACAGCAGGAAAACCAATTCTTTTTATGATTTCAAACGCTTGTTTCTCAGAATAAGCAATTCCATTTATGGGTTGAAGTAAGTTTAGATCATCAACAACCTGTTTAAATCGAGCTCTATCTTCAGCAAGATCAATTGAGTCAACTGAAGTACCTAATATAGGTATCTTCATTTCATTTAAAAATTCAGCAAGCTTTAAAGGAGTTTGACCACCAAATTGAACAATAACACCAACTAGCTTGCCATTAGTTTTTTCACGCTTGATAATTTCATAAACATCCTCACTAGTAAGTGGTTCGAAGTATAAGCGATCACTTGTGTCTGGGTCGGTTGAAACAGTCTCAGGGTTGCAATTAATCATAATAGTTTCATAATTCATTTTTTTAAGTGCAAATGATGCATGGCAACAACAATAATCAAACTCAATTCCTTGCCCAATTCTATTTGGTCCACTGCCTAAAATAATTATCTTCTTCTTACTAGAAGGACTCGATTCACACCCATTATTATTTAACTCATATTTATGGTATGTTGAGTACATATAAGGAGTTAAAGATTTAAATTCTCCAGCACACGTATCTATTCGCTTAAAGTTTGGTGCAATGTTAAGTTTATTTCTTCTTTCAGTAATTTTAGCGGTAGCAACTCCTGATAATTCAGAGAGTTTTTTATCGCTAAAACCCAAAGATTTTATTTTTTGAAGCTCGAGACCTTTTGTGGGAATCCCTTTTAGCTTTATATCTTTTTCTGCAGTGACAATTAAGCCTATTTGTTCGATAAACCATGGGTCTATTTTGCATGCTTTGTGTATTTCTTTAATAGTCTTATTAAATCTAAGTGCTTGAGCTACTTTAAGAATGCGGTCTGACGTAGGTTTTTTAAGTTCATTTAAAATATTATCTTTAGTAAGCAATTTTTTTTCATTTGTGATCTTAACTTCATCTAATCCACTTAAGCCAGTCTCTAATGAGCGCAGGGCTTTCTGAAGTGACTCAGGAAACGACCGTCCTATTGCCATGGCTTCACCAACTGACTTCATAGAACTAGTTAACAATGGTTTTGTAAGCTGGAATTTTTCAAAAGTAAATCTAGGAATTTTTGTTACCACATAATCTATTGTAGGTTCAAATGAAGCTGGGGTGACTTTAGTTATTTCATTGTGAAGCTCATCAAGAGTGTAACCAACTGCTAATTTTGCAGCAATTTTAGCAATAGGAAATCCTGTTGCCTTTGAAGCTAGTGCGGAAGATCTAGACACTCTTGGATTCATTTCAATTATTACTAGACGTCCGTTTTTTGGGTTTACAGCAAACTGAACATTAGAACCACCAGTTTCTACACCAATTTCTCTTAGGCATGCAATTGATGCATTGCGCATATCTTGATATTCTTTGTCAGTTAAAGTTAGAGCTGGAGCAACAGTAATAGAGTCACCGGTATGGATACCCATAGGATCTATATTTTCTATTGAGCAAACAATAATGCAGTTATCATTTTTATCCCGAACAACCTCCATCTCAAACTCTTTCCAGCCTGCAACAGATTCTTCAACAAGTATCTCATTAATAGGAGAGCTATAAAGTCCAGATTTAGTAATTTCATCAAACTCTTTTTTCGTTTTTGCTATGCCACCGCCTGTGCCACCTAAAGTAAAAGAGGGTCTGATAATCACTGGTAAGCCAAGTTTTTTTAAGACTTTTTGAGCTTGGACGTAAGATCTAGCAACGTGTGCCTCTGGAACATCAAGTCCAATTTTTTTCATGGCCTTATAAAAACTTTCACGTTCTTCAGCTTTTTTAATTGCCTTCAGGTTGGCCCCAATTAAATCCACTTTATATTTTTTTAGAACTCCATTTTCAGACAAAGCTATTGCTATGTTTAATGCAGTCTGCCCTCCCATAGTCGGCAACATTACGTCAGGTCTTTCTTTGGCTATTATTTTTTCTACTATTTCTGGGGTAATAGGCTCAATATAAACCTTATCAGCTGTTTCAGGGTCAGTCATGATAGTGGCTGGATTTGAATTAATAAGAATAACCTTATAACCTTCTTCTCTTAAGGCTTTACAGGCTTGGGTGCCAGAATAATCAAATTCACAGCCTTGACCGATAACTATTGGACCAGCTCCAACTATTAAAATTGATTTAATATCTTTTCTTTTTGGCATTATTTTTTACCCTTAATCATTTCAATAAATTCATTAAATAGATAGTGACTATCATGTGGCCCAGGACTTGATTCTGGGTGATATTGAACAGAAAATATTTTCTTTGTTTTATGTTTCAATCCTTCGATACATCCATCAAACAATGAAACATGCGTTACTTTAACAGATGAAGGTATTGATTTTTTGGTAACTTCAAAACCATGATTTTGAGATGTGATTTCTACCAATCCATTATTTAGATTTTTTACTGGGTGATTAGCACCTCTGTGCCCTAAAAACATTTTTTTTGTTTTAGCGCCTAGGGCTAATGCTATTATTTGGTGACCTAAGCAAATACCAAATAAAGGAATATTTTTTTCTATAAGCTTTTTAACTATTGGAATAGCATACTTGCCTGTCGCCTTGGGGTCTCCAGGGCCATTAGATAAAAAAACTCCATCTGGTTTCATTTTAATAATCTCTTCAGCAGCAGTCGATGCCGGGACAACAGTTATTTCAGCGTTTAACTGAGCAAGGGAATTTAATATATTTAGTTTTATGCCGTAATCTATTGCCACTATCTTATATTTTGCTTTAGTATTTTTATTAAATTTAAATGGCTTTGCACATGTAACTTCTTTCGCTAAATCAAGTCCATTTAGCCCGGACCAATCCTTATTAATTTTTTTAAGGTCATTTATTTTAACTTTAGATAGAGTTGATAGGCTTCCTTTAAGAGCACCAAAATCTCTGATCAAATTTGTAATATCGCGAGTATCTACATTGCATATACCAGGAATTTCGTGAGTTTTTAACCATTCATCTAAATGCTGTATAGATCTAAAATTAGAGGGATTAGAAATATCACAATTTATAATCACACCTTTTGTATAAGGCTTTAAAGTTTCATTGTCACTTAAGTTGGTTCCAACATTACCGATATGAGGGAATGTAAAATTAATTATTTGCCCTGCATAAGAGGGGTCACTAATAATTTCTTGGTATCCAGTCATTGAGGTATTAAAGCAAACTTCCCCAACAACAGTTTTTCTTGCACCTATTGCAATACCATTGAATATTTTATTATTTTCTAGAACTAAAGTTGCAGGAATAGGAATAGGTCGACTAACTTTTTGACCATTTTTAGATACTTTAATATTGGACATTAATAACGATTCTAGATTTACAGGAATTTAATGCATTAACTTGCAGCTTGCAAGTCAAAGAATCTTACGAATAAAGCCAATAATATTTAGCATTCACTTGTTGCTGTGTGGTATAACTTAATATAGATTTCGTTCCGAACTTAAATAAATAATATGAAAAGTATTATATCTGATAAATTAGCTGAGGCGCAGAAAGCTGCAGATAAAAGCCGCATCTCTACTCTACGACTAATTATTGCTGCAATAAAAGATAAAGAAATTGCCTGCCGCTCTAATGGTGAAAGTGACGATATTGGTAAAGATATAATTATTGCCCTATTAAGAAAAATGATCAAACAAAGACAAGATTCAATTGAAATGTTTGATAAGGCGAATCGGCAAGAATTGGTTGAAAAAGAAAAGCTTGAGATCGATATTATTAATGAATTCCTACCTTCTCAATATGATGAGCTAAGAACTAGAGAAATATGTCAATCAGCCATTACAGAGCTTGATATTGATAGCATTAAAGCAATGGGCAAAGTTGTAAAGCACCTTAAGGATATACATGGTGGCAGTGTTGATATGTCATTAGCAAGCAAAATAATTAAGGAAATCCTACAAAATTAATATATTGGTAGATATTATTTTATTTTTTATAATTAGGGATGTAGTACTCTAATTCTATGCCTAGATACTCCAAAGAATTTATAGCTGAAATCAAAAACAAACTGAGCGTATCGGACGTTGTAAATAAATTTGTTAAACTTACGCGTCGTGGCAATGAATATATTGGACTAAGTCCTTTTAAGTCAGAAAAAACTCCATCATTTACTGTGAATGATGAAAAAGAATTTTATCATTGCTTTAGTACATCCGAGCATGGAGATATGTTTTCATTTATGATGAAGCATAAAGGCTACACTTACCCTGAAGCAATTGAATATCTTGCTCGATTAGCTGGTCTTGAACCAGCATCAGGCATAATTAGTTCCTCACAGGCAGACTCTTATGCAGATAATACTAAATTGAAAAACATCTTAATTGATGCAAAAAATTTCTTTCAGAATAATTTAAAATCATCAGATTTAACAAAAAAATATTTATTGAAAAGAGAAATCTCAGAATCAATTACTTTGGCCTTTGCTCTTGGCTATGCATCCTCTAGTTCTGATGCACTTTATAGATTCCTTTTGTCCAAAAATCATGAGCTTAAAGACATACTGGAAAGTGGTTTGGTAAAAAAATCAACGAAAAGCAATAATGAATATTATGATTTTTTTAGAAATAGACTAATTTTTCCAATAAGAGACAATAGATCAAATATAATTGCTTTTGGTGGACGTGCTTTAGACAATAGTAACATAAAATACATTAACTCCTCTGAAAACAAATTATTTAAAAAAGGATACAATCTTTACAACCTTGATTTAGCCATTGATAGAAACCATAAAATTGAAGATCTAATTATTGTAGAAGGATATATGGATGTAATATCATTGTATCAAAATGGCTTCGAAACAACTGTTGCTCCATTAGGAACTGCATTGACAAACCCACAAATTGAAAAAGCATGGAGATATTGTAAGAGTCCAATTATATGTTTTGATGGTGATGAGGCGGGAAAGAAAGCAGCGTATAGATCTGCATTAAATACATTGCAGATACTTAAGCCTGAATATTCTATTCGAATTTGTACTCTTAATGATAATTTAGATCCAGATGACTATATAAAAGATAAAGGTAAAAATAGCTTTAAAAAAACAATTAGCAGCTCAAAGACTCTCTCAGAATTTATTTGGGATATTGAATATATAAAAGTAAAAAATTCAAACCCTGAAGAATTAGCTGGTTTTGAAAAAAGAATTAAATTGCTTTTAAGTGAGATTAAAGATGAAACAGTAAAAAATTATTATAAAAAATATTATTTACAAAAATTACAAGATCTGCGATCCGTCAAGCCATACAACAATAAGAATTACCAGTACAACAATAAGGATTATGACAGTTCTTGGAAAAAATCTAACTTTATTAAAATTTCCTCTGAAATCTTGAGCAGTGACAGATTGAATAATAACCAAGATTCTTCAGAAATAAGAGAAAAAGTCATTTTAATCTGTGTCATTGAAAACCCAAGTCTAATTGCAGATTTTTTTGAGGAATTAGGCACCCTTATTTTTAATAAGGTTGATTTTTCAAGATTATGCTCATTTATTGTTGAGTATGCAGTTAATGAGAACAAAGAGCTTGAAAAAACTAGTTTAAAGTCATATTTAGAGAGTTCTGAATTCAGTAATATTGTTAGAAATATCTACAAAGAAGAATTGTTAAAAACTTATAAATCAATTCTAGATAGTGGGTACGATGAGCTTAAATCAACTTTTGTTGAGCTTTTAAAACTTCAAAACAAAATTACTGCAGACACTCAGCTAGAAGACGCAGAAGTGCATTTAGCTGAAAATATGGATAATGAAAGTTTTGAAAGATTCTTAAAGTTAAAAAAAGACAGTCTAATTTAATAAAAATTAAAATGATAAAAAAAAGAGGCAGAAAAAAGAAAGTTTCTATAGTTGCAGCTAGTGCAAATAATAAATCTGATATGCATGATGAGCAGGACAGTCCTGTACTAGATTTAGAAAAATCAATTATAAAAAAACTTATTAAAAAAGGTAAGGCTGATGGACATCTTACCAATGAACTTATTAGAAAATCATTTCCTGAAGATAAATTTACTTCTGAACAAGTTGAACAGTATACAACTAAACTATCTGACGCAGGCTTTGATATTATAGACTCTGATGATTCTGATGAGGAAGATCAAATAGAAGAGACAGAAGAGAAGGTAGTAAAAACTACCGGAGATAAAACAGATGATCCGGTAAAACTATACTTACGTGAAATGGGCACAGTTGATCTTTTATCTAGAGAAGGTGAAATTGCCATAGCTAAAAGAATTGAAGCAGGCCAAGAGGCAATGATATCTGGGTTGTGTGAAAGTCCATTAACATTAAGAGCTATCTTGCATTGGCAAGATGATATTTCAGAAGGGAAAATGACCTTAAGAGAAGTTATAGATTTAGAATCTTTATATGAAGATTCGCCTTACAAAAAAAATCTAAGTAAAAAGATTAAAGAGGCAAAAAAGAAAAAAGAACAAGAAGAAAAAATTGAACTTAAAAAGAAAAAAGATCAAGAGAAGAATGCTTCTAGTTGGGAAAGTGAAGTTGAAGTTAAGAAAGTAGCTGAACCCGAAGAGCAATATGAAGATGCTGATGATGAGATGAATGTTTCTATTGCGATTATGGAAGAAGAGTTAAAACCAGAAATACTCCAAACATTTGTGAAGTTGTCTAAAAACTTTAAGAAACTACAAAAGCTTCAAAAAAGTAAGATTGCGTTTCAAGAAAAAGGCAAAGAATTTCCACCTAAGTCAGAAAAACAATACGAACTAGAAAAATCTTCTATAGTAGCGTTAATAAAAGGCCTTCAAATCAATACACATAAAATTGAAAAACTCATATTAGAGCTCTATCAAATTAACAAAGAAATTGTTTCATCTGAAGGTAAGTTATTAAGGTTGGCAATGAATCATAAGATCACCAGAGAAGACTTTTTAGATAAATACGTTGGGAATGAAAACAATCCATATTGGCTAAGAAAGATTACACGTCTAACTGGTTGGGAAAAATTTGTTCAAGATGAAAAAAACAATATCAAAGACATCATGAATGATATTCGTGGTGCAGCCAGTGAAATAGGGTTAACTCTGTTAGAATTTAAAAGAATTGTAAGTCATGTCCAAAAAGGTGAACGTGAATCAAGTGTTGCTAAAAAAGAAATGATTGAAGCCAATCTCCGCCTTGTTATTTCTATTGCTAAAAAATACACCAATCGTGGTTTACAGTTCTTAGATCTTATTCAAGAGGGCAATATTGGTTTAATGAAAGCTGTTGATAAATTTGAATATAGACGTGGATATAAATTTTCTACTTATGCAACATGGTGGATTAGGCAGGCAATAACAAGATCAATTGCTGACCAAGCCCGAACCATTCGAATTCCTGTACATATGATTGAAACTATTAATAAAATTGTCCGAACGCAAAGACAATTATTGAGTGAAATAGGTAGAGAGCCAACCCCTGAGGAAATTTCTGTTAAATTAAATATGCCACTTGAAAAAGTTCGTAAAGTTTTAAAAATTGCGAAAGAGCCAGTCAGTCTTGAAACTCCAGTTGGAGATGAAGAGGACAGTCATTTAGGTGATTTTATCAAAGATGAAAATGCAGTAATTCCAATTGATGCTGCTATTCAGTCAAACTTAAGACAGACTACCACTAAAATATTATCTTCTTTAACGCCACGTGAAGAAAGAGTGCTTAGAATGAGATTTGGTATTGGAATGAATTCTGACCATACGTTAGAAGAAGTAGGACAACAGTTCTCTGTTACGCGTGAACGTATCAGACAAATTGAAGCTAAAGCCTTAAGAAAACTTAAGCATCCAACTAGAGCAAAACAGCTTAAAAGCTTCTTAGACAAAAATTAAGCCTACTATTATTTCTTCTTTAAAGTTTTGTTATTTGCAGTATAACTATATTTTTCGGGCCCATAGCTCAGTTGGTTAGAGCCCTCCGCTCATAACGGAGTTGTCCCAGGTTCGAGTCCTGGTGGGCCCACCAAAAAAAATAAAACAATGAAAAAAATTATCTTAATAGTACTTTTGTTATCTACAATAAATTTTAATACTTATTCTGATCAATTCGACTTAAGGCTAAAAACTCTTTTTGATGACCTAACTCTAATAGAGAATGAATTAAATGCTGGGCCTACTATTAATCAAATTTGGTCAATTTGGTCTGAAACAGGTAATTTTGAAGCCCAACAAAAATTTAATTTAGGAAATCAGTACATGGCAAAAAGACAATATCTAAAGTCGATAGATATGTTTTCAGAAGCATTAGACGTTGACCCTAATTTTGCAGAGGCATGGAATAAGAGAGCTACATTACACTATATTATTGGTGATTATGAAAAATCAGTTAGCGATATATCCAAGACACTTGAGTTGGAGCCAAGACATTTTGGTGCACTTGATGGTCTTGCTGAAATATATATTTCACAGGATCAGTTTGAGAAAGCAGCACAGACTTATAAAAAAATT